>Ga0164315_10000081_pt1 | contig 50544 bp, 34 predicted proteins | sample GuaBasSedimGuay6_FD_113737 | JGI IMG/M metagenome (GOLD analysis project Ga0164315, IMG submission 113737) | Subseafloor sediment microbial communities from Guaymas Basin, Gulf of California, Mexico - Guay6, Core 4569-2, 0-3 cm | ecosystem: Environmental > Aquatic > Marine > Hydrothermal vents... | reverse complement strand
CCATCGCCGTGGGCAACCAGTATCCCCAGCAACAGCAAATCGGTGCACTGGCCGAACGGCAGCAGGAAAATGGTTCCCGCTTCAACGATTACAACGTGGGTTTCAACCTGGCCTGGGAGGTCGATTTCTGGGGCCGCTTCAGCCGGCAGGTGGAGTCGGCCGCGGCGGAGCTGGACGCCAGTGTCGCCGATTATGACGATGCCATGGTATCCCTGGTGGCACAGGCGGCGCAGAGCTACCTGCTGCTGCGCACCTTTCAGGACCGACTGCAAATAGCGCGCAATAACATAAAGCTACAGACGGAAAGCCTGCGTATTGCCCAGGCCAAGCTCGACGCGGGAGATGTCAGTGAGCTGGATGTGGACCAGGCCACAAGCCTGCTGCACAACACCCTGGCCACTGTGCCTGGCCTGGAAATTTCCCTGCAGCAAACCAAGAATGCCCTGGCCCTGTTGTTGGGTGAGTCGCCCCAGGAATTCAATCAACTGGCGGGAACCGTGGGCGCCATTCCGACCACGACACCCGCCGTGACGCTGGGCATGCCCCAAGACCTGATCCGGCAGCGACCCGACGTGCGGGCGGCGGAAAGACAGCTGGCGGCCCAGAGCGCCCAGATCGGTTTCGCGGTCACCGAGTTGTACCCGCATTTTTCCATTGGCGGCTCCATCGGCACCAGCGCCATGGACAGTGACGACCTGTTCCACAACGACGGTGAAAGCTGGAGTTTTTTTGGTGGGTTCCAATGGAACGTGCTCAACTACGGGCGCCTGCAGAGCAATATCCGGCTACAGGACGCCGTGTTCCAACAGTTGCTGGTCGACTATCGATTCACTGTACTGCAGGCCCAGGTGGATGTGGAAAATGCCATCGTCGCCTACCTCAAATCCCATGAGCAGGTGAAGGCTTATCGGGTGGCGGCGACCGCCTCACAGAAAGCGGTGGATGTCGCCACCGCCCAGTACCAGGACGGCCTGGTGGATTTCAATACGGTCATCGGCACCCTCAATGCCCTGGCTTCGCAGCAGGATGTACTGGCATCCACCCGGGGTGAAGTGGCGAGCAACCTGGTGCAGGTATACAAGGCGCTGGGGGGTGGCTGGCAAATTCGCGACAACCGCGATCCGGTAGACCTGCTGCCGGCCAGTATGAAAGAGACCATGATTGAGCGCACCGGAGCCTGGGAGGGTGCGCTGCAGGAAAAGTAGCGCTTCTTTTAACCAGGGCAATGGTTAACGCCATGCCAGGCTCCCTTGTGTTCTGCTCCTGCTCCTGCTCCTGCTTCCGCTTCTGTCTCTACGTTACGCGATGGCATGGATCCAGGAAAAGAGGTCTTCAGCAGTGCCATATTGTATCGCTGTAAGTTCCTCGAAAAGGCGCTGGGCAACAGGTCCGGACTTGTTGTCATTCACGGTATAGTCCCTGCCTTTGTAAGCAAGGCGGCCCACCGGCGAAATCGCCGCCGCCGTGCCACAACCGAATACTTCGGTAATCTCACCGGATGCTATTTCCTCAAGCACCGTGTCGATGTCCAGCCGATCTTCTTTCACAGGATAGCCCAGTGTCGGCGCCAGTTGCAGAACCGAGTCCCGGGTTATTCCCGCCAGAATACTGCCTGAAAGTGCCGGTGTCACGATGGTCCCGTCCTTGTAGACGAAGCAAATGTTCATGGCCCCCACCTCCTCCACGAAGCGACCCTCGATAGCATCCAGCCACAAAACCTGGGTATACCCTTTCCTGGCCGCCTCCTCCCCCACAAACAGACTCGCCGCATAGTTGCCGCCAGTCTTGGCTTCACCGATGCCGCCTATTACCGCTCTGCGGCAAACTTCGGAGACATAAACTGAAACCGGGTTGAAGCCCTCTTTGAAGTACGGCCCCACCGGGCCGGCAATAATGAAGTGCACATACGAGGAGGCCGCCCCAAGGCCAAGCTGTGGTGTGCTGGCAAACATAGCGGGGCGGATATACAGCGATGCGCCGCTCTGGTCCGGCACCCAGGTCTGATCGGCCTGAACCAGGGTCTCGATTGCCTCGATGTGAAATTGCTCATCCACCCTGGGCATAACCAATCTATCGGCGGACAAATTGAAGCGCCGCACGTTCTGGTCCGGCCTGAACAGGTTTATCCCGCCATCGGCCCGACGATAGGCCTTCAACCCCTCGAATACCGCCTGTCCGTAATGCAACACGGACGCCGCGGGGTGCAACGTGAAATCGTGAAAGGGCTGTACGGCGGCATGGTGCCAGCCGGTATCGACATCATATTGTTGCGTAAACATATGATCGGAAAAAGTATTGCCAAAGCTCAATTCCTGAGGGCATACACCGCGGTTGTCGGGGGGCAACAGATCAACATTTATAGACATAGATTCACCAAATTTTTCAACACCCGTATTTTCAAGGCCTTTGGGTCATTTGTCTATCTTACTTACTGGCACAATCCACACTCCGGGGCCAAAGAGGGCTTTCTGTTAATTTTTTTTTCATTGTGGAGGCCAATTATCAGAAATCCACACAGGTTCCAGCCATACTCTGGCGACTTTATCATCTCGCTCGATGTGCAAATCAAATACACAGGACAGGCCTTCTGCAGGTCGGTTCCCCGAAATACCTTGACGATAGTCTATACTCTGGACGAGGATAGAAATCTCTTGAAGAGACGGAACATTTGTAGAAGCAGTATCCAATTTTCATAACTTTATAAGCGGCTTGCCGGAGGCGGCAGTCTACGATATGCGCGCTTGCTGCAGGCCGCGGCACTGTGCTGACCGCGAGCTGCGCCTTTGCCCCCCACAGCAGGAATGAGGAAATATAATGTCCGACAGCCAGGCTCTGATGGATGTTGAACTGTCTGACAAGTTCGACAAGGATGATGGCCGTATTTTCATCAGTGGCACCCAGGCGCTGGCGCGCCTGGCCCTGATCCAGCGACAACTGGATAAGAAGCGCGGGCTCAATACCCGCGGTTTCATCAGCGGCTACCGGGGCTCCCCCATGGGCATGCTGGACAGTACACTGTGGCGTGAAAAGACGCGCATGGAAGAGGCCGGCGTGGTGTTCCAGCCCGGCGTCAATGAAGACCTGGCGGCAACCGCCATCTGGGGCACCCAACAACTGGATTTCTTCCCCGACCCCCTGGTCGATGGCGTGTACGCCATGTGGTACGGCAAGGGCCCCGGCGTGGACCGCTCGGCGGATGTGATGCGCCACGGCAACAACTTCGGCACCCACAAGCACGGCGGCGTACTGGTTGCCGTAGGTGACGATCACCCGGCTAAATCCTCCACCGTGGTCAACCAGAGCGAACCTCTACTGGCCGCTCTGGACATACCCGTTCTGTACCCTTCTAACGTACAGGAAATCATCGAATTCGGCCTGCTGGGTTGGGAATTGTCCCGCTACTGCGGGCTGTGGGTGGGCCTGAAAACCGTCAACGAGACGTTGGAACAAACCCAGACGGTTACCCTTCACACCGATGATTTTTCTGTTGAACTGCCGGACCGGGGGCTGGATGCGGACAATGTGAATATCAAGCGCCTGGACTTCAATCCCCTGGCGATGAACGTCACGGTCAAGCGCGTGCGTCTACCCCAGGTACACAAATTTGTGCGTAGCAACAACATCGACAAGCTGCGTATCGGCGGCAGCGGAGGTCTCGGTATCGTGACCTCCGGCAAGAGCTACTCCGACGTGATCCATGCCTTGAACCTGCTGGGGCTGAATACCGCTGCGGCGAAGGAACTGGGCATAGCCATCTACAAGGTCGGTTGCGTGTGGCCGCTGGAACCCGAGGGTCTGAAGGAATTCGCCCGGGGCCGACCGGAACTGCTGTTCCTCGAAGAAAAATCGTCCATGCTGGAGCCTCAGGCGGCGCAATTGTTTATCAATGAGCCCGAGCGGCCACGGATGGTGGGTAAACAGGACGAACTGGGCAATACCCTGCTGCCCAGCGATATACAGCTGGAGCCCGCTGCGATCGCGGATGTCATCGTGGCGCGACTCACCGCGCTGGGCGCGTCACAGCCCGGCCTGTGCGAGCGTCACCGTGCCCTGCGACAAAGCCTGGCCGAAAATGTGCAGTTTACCAATGCCGCTCCGCTCACGATCATGCGCATCCCCTATTTCTGCTCCGGCTGCCCGCACAATACCTCCACCCGTGTACCCGAGGGCAGCATGGCCATGGCGGGCATTGGCTGCCACACCATGGCCATTCTGAAACGCACGGATACCCTGCTACCCGTACATATGGGAGGTGAGGGCATGAACTGGGCCGGTGCCTCCGCTTTCAGCGGCACCGATCATATGTTCCAGAACCTGGGTGATGGCACTTACTTCCACTCCGGGCTGCTGGCCATTCGCGCCGCCGTCGCCTCCGGCGTGAATATCACCTACAAGATTCTCTACAATGACGCCGTGGCCATGACCGGTGGCCAACCCATCGACGGCTCCATCTCCGTGCGTGAAATGGTGCACCAGGTCGCGGCCGAAGGTGTCAGGCAGGTGGTAGTGGTCTCGGCCGAGCCCGACAAGTTCAGGGGCGCACTGCCGGCCGCTGTATCGATCCACCCTCGGGAAGAACTCGACACCGTACAAAAACAACTGCGGGAAGTGTCCGGCACCACGGTGCTGATTTACGAGCAGACCTGCGCCGCGGAGAAACGCCGCCGCCGCAAGCGGGGTACCTACCCCGACTCGCCCAAGCGCCTGTTCATCAATGACGCCGTATGTGAAGGCTGCGGCGACTGTTCGGTGCAATCCACCTGCGTCTCCATCCAGCCCAAAGAAACCGAATTCGGCACCAAGCGTCAGATCGACCAGTCCGGTTGCAACAAAGACTACAGCTGCGCCAAGGGCTTCTGTCCGTCTTTTGTGACAGTGCTGGATGCGGAACTGAAGAAACCCAGCGGGGTGGCTCTGGATGGTGCGCTGTTCGAGAAACTGCCGACACCGACCATCGCCGATATCAGTCACGGCAATATGGGCATGATGATCGCCGGCATCGGTGGCACCGGTGTGATTACGGTGGGCGCGGTGATAGGCATGGCGGCGCATATGGAGGGCAAGGCCTGCTCTATCTTCGATATGACGGGTCTGAGCCAGAAGAACGGCGCGGTTTACTCGCACTTGCGTATCGCACAAAAGCAGGAAGACCTGGACACCCAGCGCATTGGCGCCGGCGAGGCCGATCTGGTGCTGGGCTTCGACCTGGTGGCCGCATTGGCCGGGGACGCCGCCCACACCTACAGCAAGGGCCGCACCCGTATCATCGGTAATTCTGACGTGTGGCCCACGGTGGACTTCCAGTTCGACCGCGACCTTGTGATCGACGAACACCAGATAGAAGCGATCGTCGTCGCCAGAACCGGTGCGGACAACGCTTATTTTGTCGACGCCACCAATCTGGCTATGAAACTGTGTGGCGACACCATTGCCGCCAATATGTTCGTAGTGGGCTACGCGGCGCAACTGGGACTGTTGCCGGTGTCAGTGGCGGCGCTGAAAAAAGCCATCGAGTTGAACGGCGTCGCCGTCAAATTCAACCTGACGGCGTTCGCCCTGGGCCGCCTGTTTGCCCACTCGCCCGATACCGTTACCGCACTGCTGCCGAAATCCGCAGCGGCCGCACCGCAGCAGACCCTGCACGAACTGATCAGTGCCCGCGCCAACCACCTGCGCGATTACCAGAACCAGGCCTGGGCGGAGCGCTATACGGCCCTGGTGGAAAAGGTCCGGGTCGCCGAAGAAGCGGCCAGCGCTGGCTCCTCGGACCTGACCCGGGCCGTGGCAGCCAACCTGTCCAAGCTCATGTCCTACAAGGACGAGTACGAAGTCGCACGGCTCTATACGGACCCGGCCTTCAAGCAAAAACTGGATGAGCAATTCGAGCCCGGCTACACCCTGAAATACAACCTGGCGCCGCCCATGATCAGCCGCACCAACCCGTCTACCGGTTTGCCGATGAAGCGCGAGTTCGGCGACTGGATGTTGTTGGGCTTCCAGGTACTGGCCAAATTGAAGCGGCTGCGCGGCACACCCCTGGATATCTTCGGCTACACCGCGGAGCGCAAGATGGAGCGCGGCCTGATTTGTGAGTATGAGGCATTGCTGGAGCAAATCCTGGCCGGACTGTCCGCCGCCAAACTGGACACCGCCGTCGAACTGGCCCGGCTGCCCGATGGCATCCGTGGCTATGCCCACGTAAAAGATGAGTCACTGGTTGAAGTCAACGCCAGAAAAACCGAATTACTGGCGGCGTTCGCTGCCTGATAAAACATGTGTCAGGGAAGTAGTATGCGCAATTGTCGATCCGATAAAGTAACCGGGGGCAAACCCGCCAGGGCAGACGGGGCCGGTGCAGCCATACCCAGTGCCGGCATTTATCTCACATACGTTTGGCCACTTCTTCATACATAACTTCCGTCGCTCCGCCACCTACGGGCAATACTCGTGAATCTCGATACAATCTTTCAATGGGGCTTTCAGACATAAAACCCATACCGCCATGAAACTGCATACAGTCGTACATCACCTCATTGGCGATGTCGCAGGCGTACGCTTTCAACATAGAGACCTCTTTAATACAATCGCCTCCCTGAGTATCTAACCAGGAGACATAATGTACAAAATTGCGTGCGATGCTTACTTTCGATTGGGCTCGGGCCATTTTTTCGCGGATAACGCCTTTATCCCACAGTGTTCCGTCAAAAGCTTTTCGATTCTTAACGTTCTCCACAGTGATATCAATGGCCTTTTGCGCCTCGCTCACAGCCATCGCTGACAACACGATTCGCTCATGCTGGAAGTTTTTCATTATGGAATAAAAGCCTTTATTGACTTCACCTAACAGGTTTTCAGCAGGAATCCTGACGTTCTCAAAAAACAATTCAGCCGTATCTGAGCTTTTCCAACCGTGCTTCTTTAGGGAGCGACCTACTGTGAAACCGGGCGTTCCCTTTTCGACTATAAATATGGAGATGCCGCGAGAGCCCTTCGCGTCGGGGTCTGTCTTTGCAGCGACGAAATAAATATCGCCATAAACGCCATTTGTGATAAATATTTTACTGCCATTAATAACCCATTCATTACCATCCAGAACTGCACGGGTTCTGATCCCGGCCACATCGGAACCCGCACCGGGCTCGGTGACACAAACCGCCGTTATCTTGCTTCCTTCCACAATACCGGGGAGATATTTTTCTTTTTGAGTTGCTGAACCTGCCAAGGCTAAATGGGGCGACGCCATATTCGTATGTACCAGTGCTGTCACTGTTACACCGCCAAAAGTGGACTGAGCCAACTCTTCTGCCAGTACGGTAGCCGCCCTGATATCCATCCCGCTGCCACCATACTTCTCTTCATGCATTAAACCAAACAAACCCATCTCCCCCATTTTTTTCAATAACTCTCTGGGGACGTAACCTTGTTCCTCCCAAGCTTCCCCGTATGGGACGATTTCCCTTGCTACAAACCTTTTGATCTGGTCACGTAAAATATTATGCTCTTCCTCGAAATAGGGATCACTCATTGTTTTTCCTCAATCTGTTAATGATTCAATTTCCACGAGCAGCGTACCACCTTCCACATTGTCGCCCGCCACACAAAATACTTTAGACACGGTGCCTGAACACGGGGCAACTATATTATTAACAAGTTTCATTGACTCAATGGCCAGAGCAATGTCGCCTTGTTGAACAGCATCTCCTTCGCACACCAAAACATCGGTAATCAAGCCTGGCATTTGTGCCCTGATAACACTGGAACTGTCTGTATGTGCGGAGGCCTCCTTTAATAAGTGTTCTTCTAAACTGAGGAACTGGTAGCTTCTGTTCAGCTTCGACGAGCTTAGATGCACTTGTGAACCATTAATAGCAATATCAAGCATACTGCGGCTGCCGCTTACTTCTACCTGACTGCGTGTCTTGTTTAGATTTAACAGTATATTAAATTCACTTATCTGTTCCTCCTTTACTAACGTAACAACATATTGACCAGAGCCACCCACCAATTGAATCGTTGAAGTGGAATCGCCCTGCCGTAAATAAAGCCTGGTGACAGCAGGAATACCCGCTCCAGTGGTTAATCGCCAATTACTTAACCTTTGCCAGGGTGTTCCACTAAAGGCGCCCGTTACCTTTGTTTCTTGTTCTGTGGCCAACGCAACGGCAGCAATCGCCAAATGCACTTCTTCACCCCAAGGCTGCCAGCCATCGGGAAATACCTCGTCGATATATTGTGTGGTCAACACCTGATGAAATGTGGGGCACGCCAGTAAAGCCATTAAAAATTCGCGGTTGGTTTTAACACCGGCAATAGCGAAATCTCCCAGGCCCTGTAAGAGCCTCTGCCCCGCCAAACCCCGCGTTTCTCCCCAAGCGATCACTTTCGCTACCATTGAATCGTAAAAAGGGCTGATACTCGAACCCTGCGTCACGCCAGAATCTACCCTGAGCCCCGCAGCTATGGGTTCTCTATAGAGGTCCAATTTGCCTATTTCCGGCAGGTAACTATTACCGGGATCTTCCGCGTTAATCCGGGCTTCTATAGCGTGGCCTTTGACGCTCAAATCATCTTGGATAAAAGGCAGCGCGCCGCCTTGTGCTATTTGAATTTGTAAAGCGACCAGATCGACGCCAGTCACCAATTCGGTAGTAGGATGTTCCACCTGAAGCCGGGTATTCATCTCCAGGAAATAGAAATCTCCGGTATCGGCGTCCACAATAAACTCAACAGTCCCTACGCCTTGGTAATTCAAATATTGCGCAAGCTTAACGGCACAATCAAATAGTGCCTGTCGGGTATCAGCACTCAAATTGCCAGCAGGCGCCTCTTCGATCAGTTTCTGATAATTACGCTGGATAGAACATTCACGATCGAACAGGTGACAAACATTACCCTGACTGTCACCGACAACTTGCACTTCAATATGGCGCGACCGAACGATATATTTCTCTAACAAAACACTGTCGTCACCAAAAGCGTTAAGTGCTTCCTGTTTTGCCTGCGCCAAAGCTCCCTCAAATTCATCTTCGATGTGTACAATGCGCATCCCCTTGCCACCACCACCAGCACTCGCTTTAATCAATAAGGGAAATCCAATTCTACGTGCTTGCGCGAGTAGCTCTTTAACACCTTGAGACTCACCGTTATAACCCGGGACCGTGGCGATATGTAAGCCATGAGCAATGTGTTTTGCGTTTATTTTTGAGCCCATCTGCGCGATAGATTCTATCGACGGGCCAATAAAGGTAATGTTGCGCTCCTGGCAACGACGAATTAATTCGGTACTTTCTGACAAGAAACCATAACCGGGGTGGATGGCATCGACCTTTGTTTTCAACGCGACGCCAATAAGCACTTCAGCATTCAAATAACTTTCAGCAGCGGCAGAGGTCCCGATATATACCGCCCGATCAGCTTCACGCACATGTTTTTCGTCGCGATCAGCATCGGAAAATACCGCGACAGATTCTATACCCAGAAGTTGGCAGCTACGAATAATTCGGCAGGCTATCTCTCCCCGGTTAGCAATCAGCAATCGTTTAATGGGTTTCATTTTTCATTTTCCAGCTGGCGTGGTTATTCACTGTTGTTACTCGGATTTGGTTCGATAGTCGAATGCAGCTTATTACAATTGCCAATTTCGATAGTTGCACAAAATTCGGAGTAATAGATATCTTACATCCGATAGACGTAAGAGCGGCCTTCCACCGGCGGTTTAGTCGCCACAATAGCCAGGCATAAACCGATAATATCCCGTGTCTGTCCAGGTTCAATAAGGCCGTCATCCCATAGTCGGGAGGTAGCGTAATAAGCGCCACTCGCTCTTTCATAGATTTCCCTCGTCTCCTTCTCCAGGATAGCCAGAGACTCTGGAGTGGCTTTACGGTTGACGCTGCTTCGTGCCAGTTCGGTCACCACGTTACAAGCAATATCCGCACTCATCGTGGCGACAAGCGAATTTGGCCAGGCAAATAAAAAGTCAGGGTGAAAACCGCGCCCACACATACCATAGTTGCCAGCGCCGTAAGATCCACCAATCACCACGGAGAGGCGCGGTACTTTCGCACAGGACATGGCATAAACCAGTTTTGCGCTGTGCTTGGCGATACCACCGCGTTCCGCGTCTTTACCCACCATGAATCCGGGCACATTATGGAGAAACAACAGGGGGATATTGCGCTGTTCACACAGCTCAATAAAGTGCGCCGCCTTTACGGAGGCATCGGAATATAACGGGCCATTATTGCCGATAATACCAACGGGATAGCCGTATAAATATGCGGTTGCACAAACGATGCTGAGACCCCATTGGGGTTTAAACTCCTTTAGATCACTGCTATCAACCAAACGTGCCATGATTTCCCGCACATCATAGGGGTGAGCAGGATCTTTGCTGATAATACCTCCGATCTCGTCAATGGAATAAAGCGGGGCCGTTGGTGCCTGGACGCGTTGATAATTGGTTGGAGATCGATTCAGTCCGGCAGTGATACTTCTAAGGCGAGCGATAGCTTCTTGCTCAGTCTCGGCGATGTAGTCCGATACACCGGAAATTGTGGTATGCATCTCTGCCCCACCCAGCTCTTGCGCCGTGGCCTCCTCATTAATCGCAACTTTTACTATTGAGGGTCCACCCAGGTGAATCGTGGCATTATCTCGCACCATCACCACCTCATCGGACAGTGCTGGAATATAAGCTGCGCCCGCGGTACTCACGCCGAATACTGCAGCCAGCTGTGGTAACCCCCTGGAGGACATATTACATTGCCGAAAGAAGATATTGCCAAAATGATCACGATCCGGAAAAACCCGATCCCATTCAGGTAGGTAGGCACCACCACAATCCACTAAATAGAGGCAGGGTAACATCAGGTTCTCGGCAATTTCCTGTGCGCGCACGTGTTTCTTTACTGTTTCAGGATAATATGCCCCGCCTTTTATGGTGGAGTCGTTCGCGACAATGACCACCTGAGTATCGTGAACAACGCCAATACCGGTCACTACCCCCGCGCTGTGAACACCACCGCCATATTGATCGTAAGCGGCCAAAGTTGAAAACTCTAAAAAAGGTGTGCAGGGGTCCACCAGCAAGTCAATCCGCTCTCTCGGGAGTAATTTCTTTCGCTCCCTTTGTCGCTTCATTACTTTGTCTCTGCCACCATCAATTGCCTCCGCAATACGCCGGCGTAGTGTCTCGGCCAAAGCGCTGTGGTATTTATAATTCTCGGCATAGACGTCAGTATTGGTATTGATTTTCGAGACGAATTTACTCATATATCAACCTGGTTGACTGGTGTTGTGTTTTTCTTCAGAGGAGAATGCGGGCAGGCGTGGCGGAGGCAAGTGACGCTCAATTTATGCTGGTAGTCTATGGCTTGCGAATCGACGGTGGCCAGTGGGAATACTTAATCGTATTTGGCTCACTTTCGGTTGCAATGCAAAAAGCTCAGCTCAACTCCATCATAGTCATCTGATGCAACGTGATGGCATTGTGGCATAAACATCGGGACGTCAAGGCAGTTCAGAAATTAATGCACCTGCCCCGGGATATTGCGCCCCCCAATGCCCGATGCCACCGCGGGAACCTCACGCGCCTACCACGCTGTGAGCTGCGGCATCGGGTACTTTCAAACGGCAGCGTGTACCGGGGGTGACCGACGATAGCTTTTTCGAACTATGTCTCGCTAGCAGTGGCGATTTGCTGGGCCGTACCACCCTCTTCCACGCCTTTGGTCTGGTTGGGTGCGTCACCAAACATGAATTTTGGTCTGAAGATGTAAGCCAGTGCCGGCATCAGGAACAGCGCACAGAATGCAGAAACGGAGAGCCAAAGCGCAATCAACATGCCCATTTCAGCCTGAAACCGCAAAGAGGAGTACAACCAAACACAAACACTGGCGATTAATACCAACGCTGTGACGAATACGCCTCGACCGGCGCAATGCAAGGAAATGGATATTGCCTCCAGAGGATCTTTGCCTAGTTTAATTTCGCTCATAATCCGGTCGCTGATGTACAGGGCATAATCCACACCCAGCCCGATACCTAGGGCCGCCACCGGCACAGTGTTAATATTCATACCGATATTTTGCCAGGCCATAAAAGCAAAAGTCACGAGGTTGGACAGTACAACCGGCACCATAAAGAACATACCCGCGATACTGGATCTGTAGACCACAATACACATCATAACCAGAATGAAGAGCGCCAGCGCGATCGATTGAATCTGACCGGATAGAATGACTTCGTTCACCGCGGCAATCACACCAATCACTCCGCCCGCCAAATGAATCTCGGCCATTTCCACCTTGGGGTTTTCTTTTCTAAATTGATCAATTCGGGCAATGGCGGTACGGATAGTACTTCCCTGGCGATCACTGAATAACAGTGTTACAGCCGCGTTACTGCGCTCGATATCCACGAAGCGATCGAGGTCGCCGGGTTCGGCGGCGTTCTCGAACATGAACATCAACTCACCATTTATCAGACTGTCTCCGCCCAATTCGGAATAGCGAAAATTACCTTCACGTAGCGTCATGTTCACCGCGGGCAGGATATCGGCAATCGACAAGGTCTCACCGATCTCTTTCTGGGCTTCCATGTAACGCTGGAATTGCAGCATGGTGTCCAGCACTTCAACATCCTTCGCCTGATTTTTGTGGTCACCACCTACCACCACAAACATACGATCGGCACCACTGAACTGCTTGTTGATGTCAGCAGAGTCCTGATTGTAGCGCGCCTCCGGCCAGAGAATCGGTGAACCGGGGTTGGCGTCACCCACTTTCAACTGTAATGCACCAAAACCACAGACCAGAAACACCGTCGCCGCCACGGCGACGACCAAATATCTGGCCCTGGTCTCCACAATACGGACACAATAATTCAAGAAAGGACGAATAACCATTAGGTCCAGATTCAGGCCGTGGGCATAGGATTTCGGTTTTTTGACCCAGGACAACAACACGGGTGTGAGAATCACCGAACTCACCGCCACCGTGGCGATCCAGACAACAGCCAATAGCGCCAGTTTCTGTAGTAATGGAATGGGACTGATTGCGACCACGGCGACACAGCCGGCATCCGTTCCAATACCCAACAGGCCGGGTCTAAAAAGATCCTTGAGTGTCTTTACTGCAGCATCGGACGAGCACAGTTTCTCCCCCTCTGGCACATTGTCAATCTCTTCATGAAAGCGGGTAACCATCTGCACCGAGTGAGAAACCGCGCGCGCGGTAATTAACATCGCGATCACCACTACCAACGGGTCGAAATGAATGCCGCACAGACGGGCCACACCCAGGGCCCAGATCGCGCTGATCACACCCGACAGAAGCGGCAAGAGGGTCCCTCGCCAGGTTCGATTCAACAAAAACAACAGCACAACAAAGATTGCCAGCGCAACCAAAACCAGCATAGAGGTTTCCGGAAGGAAGTAATTTACCCAACCATACAAAATGGGATTCCCGACCAGGCTAATCTCAACAGCGTCATCTTCGAGCCGCTCGACGAGTTCGTAGGCCTGTTGGTAGGCGAGGTTGTAGTCCAAAAGGTTGTCGAAAAAATCAACCGTGACCAATGTCGCTGTCAGATCACCTGAAACATAAGGCCCATAGACTATCGGATTACGCAGGACAGCTTGTTTGAGCTCCTCGATTTCCGCGTCGGACTCCGGCAAATTCGGCCACATGTAAGGCCGGCTCTCGATACCTTCGGTGGAAGCACGGACCTCTTTGAGCTTCTTGCCCGCCAGGGAAAAAATCTGGAATTCATTGATTGCATCTATTTTGTAAAGGCCTTGGGTAAGCTGTTGAATTTTTTCCAGCACCGGCATCTGAAAAATATCACCTTGCTTGCTTTGAATCATGAAGCTGATGATATTGGTGCCCCCAAAGGTTTGCTTGAATCGCTCGTGAACCTGGATATAGGGGTGGGAACCCGGTTGCAAATCGTTAAATACCGTCTTGACCTCTATACGGTACGCAAACACGGCCAGTATTGCGGTCACAATGAAGACCAGCGTCACAACCATCTTTCTGTAGTCTATGCAAAAACGAGCAAATTTCTCTAACATCTTACCCTCCAAGACCCACTCCACATCAGAGTGATGCGGATTCACCATAGCCATCTAATTATGTAGTTATACCTATAATTGGGCATTAATTGCCCAAAGTGGTATATTTATTACCTTCGTAATCCACAGTACAAACATTCGCGCCGACCGCAATCACTCCGTTGTCAAGAACGGCTAGCTCGGTGTGCGACGAAAGATCGATTGGAGAAAGATTGCTCGCAGAGAACTCTGTTAAATCGCCGCTGAACCTGACCCATCTGCTCTTATTTCCAACTGTCACCCATTTGTTAATTTGTTCCGACCACTGCACATCCATCAGGTGTTCCGTGTTACCGGAAATATCGCTACTAATCATTGTCCAGGTCTCACCGGAGTCCTCTGTCGCCAGGATGACGCCATCCAGGCCAACAATAACACCGTGTTGTGGACTGCGAAAATCGATGGCTGTGAGACTGCTCGGGCTATCTGTGTAGTCATCCTGCCACGTCTGTCCGTTATCCTCGCTCCTGAATATACGGCCATATTCACCCACCACGAAGATCTTGCCGTCGTCGAGTTTGATCAGGTCGTTCATGATGACGTCTTCTTCTTCACGCATACGCGTCCACGTTCGACCATAATCAACGGAGTGGAGAATCATACCCAACTCGCCGACGGCCCAGGCCTCACCGTCCGCATAGGTATGCACTCTGATTAATTTATTCGCGATTTCCGATCTGGGTACATCAATCTCATCCCATGTCTTGCCACCGTTCTCGGTGACCAACACAATACCGCCATTACCAACAGCGACTGCGTGGTCCGAATCCCAGGCAGAAATATCCTGCAGGTGTTTTTCAGTAGTGCTGTCTTGCCCGGACCAGGTTTGGCCGGCGTCTTCTGAGCGGAGTATCTTGCCATAGTTACCCACGATCCACAGTGTTTCAGAAGTCAGCGCCGCAATTCCATATATTTTATCGCGATCTTCGATAGCCGGGGGAATAACCACTTGCACATCGGGCGTGGGTTTCACGAAGATCCCGGCCCACAACAGGGTCGCCACAATAGCCCACGGCATACATGACAAGAAGAAAGATAGTAACTTGGAGCCCAGACTTTTCTTTGGTCCCTGCGCCGTAGACATTTGCATTTCTCCGGATTTGGTATCTGTGGTGTCCATATATCTCCTCAAGACTCTCGTGCACCGCGCACTAAACCACCAAATGTGGGGCAGCAGCGAGCTCAGCCTGCAATCCAGGCCGCTAATTCCAACGGTTTCGATCGGGGAAATAGCTGCCGGACGGCGGACTAGCGCTTGTCCGGCAGTTTTAGATTAAGAGAACTTGGTGTCGCGCGCTATTATTACTAGCGCGCTATTTTTATTAGTTGTTTGAGTGTCACATCATCCTCTTCCACACCGGCGGGATTGGCCTTCATATTTGAAGACCAGGTGGTGGAAAAGTTAGCTTTGTAGTCAATGACGTGTCCAACCACGGGCATTATCGCTTTATAGCCATCATCTCCAATGTCCGGACGATTTTGGAAGATAAAGAACTTCCAGAACTTACCGTTCTGGTCATAAGCTTCGCCCAGATAGGGACGTGGCCAATCCACTTCCATGTAAACGATCTTTTTGCTGTATGGATGACCTTCGGGAGGCACTCCCTCCACAACAAACACCTCGCGCGGCTCCCATTCAATGTGGCTGGCTGGATAGAAATGGGGTGGTGTATCCATTGCGACACTTGGAAATTCTTTAATGGTGTTTTTGTGAGTCAGGTCAACGCTCAGCAAAGGGCTGTGCGCGACCGCAAACACCCAACGTCTTTCCAGCAGTGTGTTGGACTTGTACTTGGTGGGCACCGCATCCCAGATATCCCAATCATCGTAGAGCTGCACCGTACCGCCAATGGGGTCCATCCAGGCACTACCGGTCAAACGACGGGCGCGGCGTACAGACTTCAGGTACGCCCAGGTATCATCCGGTTTAGACGCACTGGGATCGTTATAGCGGATAGAAAAGGTACCCAGACCTTTAATATCCTGCGGACTGGTGGCCACCAGAATTGTTTTTTGCATGATGGTGCCGTCACCTTCGGAAACAGGGCCACCATCCAGGCGGCCTTCCATGTAGTAGCGACGAGACCACCAACGCTGAATCCGCTCCACGCCCTTCTCACCGTCAATAAACACGAAGGAAATATGGCGCAAATCCATTGTGGCACCGTAGGTGGGTCCACGCAGGTTCCAGATGATTTTATCACCCGCGTGAGGATCATTGATATCAATGTCCTGCGGATCGAAAAACATACCGGCTGTCCACCCGGTCGCCTGACGGGTCACGGGGTCAAATTTAACCTTACCTTTATTGGCCTGAGTCGCAGCCATATATTTTTCGTCCATTTCGATTGGCTCGGAATGACGAATTTTCATGGTCAGGTTGCGCTCTCTGATCATCCACTCCAGGCGCTCGGGAATCATAGATCCGACAGTTTTACCTTCGAACATACGGTCTTTTACGTCATCATAGTTGTCTGCCGAAATCACAGTGCCGGCTGGCAGCTCCTCCTCAGCGAATGTATGTAGCGATAGGCCAGCTGCGAGCCCCAAAGCCAATGATGTAGCAATCAATTTATTAAGCATTTTTATACTCCCGTTTTAAAACTGTCTTGTCAGCTTGAATACAAGCTGATTGTCATCAGCAAACCAGTCAAAGAGTGCCGCTTTATTCTCTCTCATGCCCAGCAAGGGGTTGCCCTTCTCTGGATCACAATCGCTGAAGTCCTTCTTGGCGGTGCCACAGACTTTCTTTTTGGAGTCGCTCCAAAAAAGATCCGCTTCGACTTTTAAACGCCAGTTGTCACCAATCACAAACTCAACGGCCGGAATAGCAAAACCGCCGCCGTTACCCACGTCGGTACCGATGACAAAGGAAGGATTGATCGTGTCACGCCTAAAGTTCATCAGTGTGAAGAAAGTGAGGTATACGGTGTGCTCGTCCTTTTCGTGACCGAATGAAGCGAACTCCACGATTTCGTCATCGTCGTCATAGGAGGTTATCCAGGTATCAAATAACTGAACACTCGACAGAGATGGCCGGTTGGTGCCCAGTAAATTCATCAACTTAAACTCCTTATCGATACGGAGCATCGCATTGATCACATCTTTTTCCTTCACACCCTGCCAACCCGGCAGGTCAGACTGCAACTGGCCGTAGTTAAAGGGCGTGTTAGGTACATAAGCGACTTCCGCACTCAGGGTGGAGTCCAGCGTCGATGAATAACCATTGACGGTAAAGCCATACACATCGATCTCAGGATAAATCCAGTCACCCAGAATCGCCCCATTGTCCGCCGTATCCCCGTATGGAATGGGGTCGGAATTAATGCCAAAGGCACCGTTCAGTGCCGGGTTCGGGTTCATAGTGGGTCTGGGCATAAACGTCTTGAGGTAGGCGAAGGAATAACCAATCGAACCCAGTGTTCCACCCCAGCGGATGCCGTAGGTCCAATCGGACCAATCACCTTTATTATGGTCGGTTTCATAGGCAGTCGTGAATTGAGTAAAGTCCACGCCCCGATAAGGATGCGGAATCCACCGACCACCCTCGATATTGAAACTGCTACCCATGTCCTCATCGCGATCCAGGCCGGGACGGACAAAGAAATTCAGGGCGCCATCAAGGTCATAAAATTCAATATTGAAATTGGCCAAATACAGCGGTTTACGCCACTCCTCATTGTTTTCAAAGAACAGGCGCCAGCGCCAATCAAATCCGTGCACCAGGTCCATCGCCTGGAAGAAATCACTTTCACCCCACACCAACTGTTGCCGGCCTAAGCGTACATCCACCTTATCGAACAAGGTGAAGTCGACGTATATCTCGCGCAGCCAGTCCTGGAACTCATGGGTGTCGTATTGCTCCATCCAATCGTCGCCGCCCGGCCCGGAATAATCCCCTGGGAGTCCGGTTGAATCCGCTCGTTTTTGCAAATCCTTGAGGTAGTTGGTCTTATATTCCTTATCAAGACGACCGACAGCTTTCCATATCAATGGGCCTGTGTAGACATCCAGGTCCAGTAACAGGGTACCGCGCGCCATGGTTGCTTCCCACTTGTCATCGCGTTTAGTTTCATCGTGATCATTTAAGCTGACGCCGACAGTAGTGCGCACGTAGCCGCTCAGGCTTGCACTATATTCATCATGATCTTGCGCTTGCGCCGTGCCAGCAGCGATACCGCAACTTGAGCACATTAATATACCTACAGCTTTGGCTATGCTTTTGTTTAACTTTTTATTCATATAAAACCCCCGTTCTCCATGAGAAATATGACTCGTATTAACGCATCTACCCAATCCTGGTTAACAGATTGTACGATGTGCGCTACTTCTTATATATCACGAACACATGAAATGCAATACTCATGCCAGTATATTTCCAGGGCAAATTAACGCTGGTAACTCACTGTACTAAAAGGATTTATTGGTTTAGAGGGGCAACCTCGGAAGCGCCACCCAGGCGTCCAATAATCGAACGCTCTCGAATCAACATCGAACAGTAGGAGCAACGTACAAACAGGCCAAGGCGAAGCTGTGATAACTCTAGCCCATTGTTTTTATTAAATATTCTATATGCCACAACCTCGCGAATATACAGGACTGCGAGCTCGCTCTGGTACGCAAGCAGTGAACTGGCACAATCGATTCTTTGTGTGTTAACCTCAGATTCGCAGCTCGTCGATATCGTTGCGTTATTGTATCGATCAAATGCGTTGTAAATAATTATAAGATGGCGTTCTACACCCAGCTTAATAAGGCGGCTCGAAATGACCAGGTTAGGCACCAGAACAGACCAGTCCGGCGTTGGCGTCCATTCGCAAAGGGAAATTGACAGTGCGTGGGATAGCTTCTTGAGCGCCGGTGGCGGTGTAAGAGACCTATCTGTACGTAATTTAATTGCCCTTTCCTGGGAGCGATGTTTATCCCAAGGCGTAGATCCGCAACTACATACCGCCCCCATTTTAGCGCCAAACGAAGATGCTCTGTACACAGTAAAAGCGAAGAGCAATGACCTCCTGGAATGCGCACAACCGATCCTTCAGCAGGCGCGAGTATTTCTACGCGATCTTGAGACCCTGCTATTTATGACTGATTACCGGGGCATAAATTTGGAGGTCGTTGGGGCTCCCCAGACAATCGAGGCTGCGCGCGGCATAGGCCTGGTGCCAGGCGCGGATTGGAAAGAAGCGGCGTCTGGCTCTAATGCCGTAGGTACCGCTATGGCGACACGCAAACCAACACAAGTCCACGGCGAAGAGCATTTTTGCCAGGGTTTCAAACCCTGGACCTGCACCGCCGCGGTCATCGCAGACCCCTATGATAACCAGATGATCGGCTCGATTGATGTATCGGGGTTACGCAGCGTGTTTGACAGGTTTCATATCCCGTTGGTCATGGCGTGGGCTGGCGAAATTCAAAACGCGTTGGCCAAGAAAACATTGGAACAGTGGTACATTATCCAACAATACAGCAATGGTAATGTTGGTGATTTCAGAAGATCCGAAAAATTATTATTTGACCTCCAGGGCCGGTTGATCAACAGCACAAAAAATTCCAAATCGGCGCTTGATTTACTGGGTATGGACTATGATCCCGAGTCGAAATGCCGCTTATCTTTTGAACGCTTTGGCGGTGAGGAAATCCTCTATCCACACAATGATGGTCAGTGGTTACCCGAAGATTGGGTGGAACCGATTGTATGTAAGAATGAACTACTGGGCTTCCAGTTGCACCTGCCTTCCAACAAACTTGCATCTCGGCGAATCAAAAAAGGCGGTAAATCACGCCTGGACACCGAGTCCAGGCTTGATCCATTCAACAATATTGTTGGAGTAAGCGCATCAATTAAAACCAGCACTGACCTGGCACGCAAAGCCGCCACCACCCCTCTCCCGGTGCTTCTCCTGGGAGACACCGGGGTTGGCAAGGAACTGTTTGCCAAGGCTATCCATGAATCCAGTGATTATGCCGACGGCCCTTGTATCGATTTGAACTGTGCCGGATTCGCCAGCGAAATTTTAACGAGCGAATTGTTTGGCCATGTCGAAGGCGCGTTCACAGGTGCCAAGAAAGGCGGCATGAAGGGGAAGATCGAGGCCGCGAACGGTGGTACGCTTTTCCTGGATGAGATTGGTGAAATGCCCCTGGACATTCAACCCATATTCCTGCGGGTCTTGCAGGAACGTAAAATCTATCGCGTGGGGGACATTAAACCAATTTTCGTTGATTTCAGACTCATTGCCGCAACCAACAGAGATCTTAAAAGGGATGTTGCCGAGGGCCGGTTCAGAAAAGACCTGTACTATCGCCTGGCCACAATCACCATCAACCTCGATCCACTCTCGGCGCGCCCGGAAGATATCGAAGGTATTGCACAAGTAACGCTAGAGAAAATCCAGAAATCCCATGCTATTGTACCCAGATCCTTTTCCCCACCACTCATAAAAGCTTTGCGCGCCATAGAGTGGCCCGGCAACATCCGGGAACTGATTAATGTGATCGAATGCATGTCCTTCATGTCACAGAATGAAACGCTGACGGTGGATGATTTACCAGACGGCTACAAACTCGGTGAGGCTGGCAGCTGTTTTATACCAGACCCCGGTCAAACCAGTTGGGAGCCCGGCAGTCTGGATTCTGCCGAACAGCACGTAATCGAGTCAGCCATTATGCAGTCCGGCGGAAATATGACCCGGGCTGCCAAGCACCTCGGTATCGCCAAGAGCACACTCTATCAAAAGATAAAAAAATACGGCCTGGAAAAGACGGGCTAGTGTAGCCTCATTCTAAACGAGCTTAGATTGCCTACCGTCGATTGTCACACCCCGGTCGCTATTAACTGCGGGGGATCAAACCAAATTTGAGCGTTGCCTGTGGTCAGTACTGCAGCGACTGAGCCGGATTCCTCAGGTTAAGCTTTCAGGTCTGCAAGTGTCTCCAGTACTGTTTCGGGCTTGGCATCGGCTGGAATAGATAAATAGTAAAAACCAGCCTCCCGTATGGGTAGCCCATCGACACCGGCCGCTTCCCACAGCGGCTGTGTTATATCCACCCCCAAGGCATTATCCATCGATGCCGACTGCGCCGGCACGACCACGAAGGCGATATCATCCGGCACGTTGAAACTATCATCGACGACTGGCAGGTGCACACCCACAGACCAACGGTAGTGCTTGGCGACGTTGTACACCGGTTGATACCAACTGAGCTCTTCGCCGGTCGCCGGCATCAGCTCAGGATCTTCCAGTAATAATATGCCAGATAGATCCGCTTCACTGAAATACCTCAAATAGTCAGCCACGTACATGGAAGCCGTGTCCACACTCATTTCGTCAGGCTCTACCTCGATCTCATTCGCCGCTTTATGCGCTTTGACCAGCAATGATCGTGGCGAAGGCATTACCAGCACCATCGGCACCGATTGACCATAGTTGTTACCCAATGCGGTGATGACCTCGGCCAGCAATTCGCGCGGTTGGTAGGCTCCCAACATAGTCTTTAATGCTACGGTCACCCGCCGTTTGCCAGCCATTGCCGGTATAGCCTCTTCGTCCTCTCGCATCCAGTGCTGAAACATGTCCCACACATTCAGCACAACGACATCGGCTTTGACCAAACCATGCGCTTGACTATAGTAGGACATGTATGTGGCAGGGGTAGTCCATGGACTGTCACCCTCCCCCAGAAGTAGCTTTTTGGTGTAGGCATCAAAGTCTATCCAAAGCCTGGGAGATTCTCCCTCGCCAGACAGATAGCTCACCAGATCAATCGCCATAACTACTTCCTTGTATCCGTCGCCTGAATACCCGACTGGGCTCTTACCGCATCAAGCTCAGATTCCAACTCGGCGATTCTTACGTCTCTCGGATTGGTGATATAAATTGGACCAGGATTTTTGGGATCACGTTTGTCATCTCTGCTGCCCGCGTAGACTACATCGTAATCGCTGTTCCATGATCCATAAAAAGGAATGTCAGCGGGCGGTTCTTGCTGAACATGCTGCTTGACAAATTTCGCGTACGGCACTCCTTGCTTCTTGCGTATTTCCCTTTCCTTATTACGCAGCTTTTTGGTTTCCTCTTGGTCAACAATTAATGTGTCCTCATCCAAGACCACTTTGTAAATCTTCATGGCCCATTCCGGAGTAATCAAGGACTCTTCGATATCCTGGATGACCAGGGCAGGGTCCCGCTCGTAGGGGTCACCGTAACCGCCGCCCGAACCCTGGGAAATCATGTACAACTCACCGCGCTTGGACAGGTCAAAACCCAGACCCATGTGATGGGTGCTGTACTTGGCGTTGTCGAAGGGCTCCTCGTTCATGATTTCCGGAATTGAGTGCTTGAATTGTCCCGGGTTGTTGAGCAGCACATCATAAACATCGACGTCCTCTACCTTACACAGAGGATAGGAACCGCAGGCATAACCGCCAAACAGACCTTGTATCGCAGGCGTTTTAGAACCCACGGCAGTTGTCATAAAACCCCACTGGTCGCTGTCTTTGGTGGAGACAATCATGGTGTATCCCATGCCGCCCCGATACTTGCCCGGTGCCTGTGTATTGGTAGTCATTTTCTTGGAGACCAGTTGCAGGAAGGGGACTTCTTCCTCGTTCATTTCCTGCTCCCCGATGTCTGCCATAGACGCGAAAATTGGCGCCAAAGCATGTTCACCATCCAGGTTCATCCTGGCGCCACCACCCATACCGTTCAGGTCGGCACACAGGTTACCCAACGTTTCACCATGCTGGTTTACACCGCCCCAAATAAACGTGTTAATCATATTAAACCATGGCGAGAGAACCCGAGTGTATTTCTGCGGGACGCTGTAGAGGAACTTGGCCGCCGCGTGCTGGGCGACGGTAAAGCAGCAAAAGATGGACATGAGACTCTGTGAATTCGGTGCGTTGACGCTGGCGTCTACAATCGAGCAATTTGGCGTAATCACTTCAATCGGGGAAAAAGCCGCCTGGCCACGAGGCAGATCCGGCCATATGTGGTTCAAAAAAGCCTGAGCAATCATTCCTTTCGCCCCCGGCAGGGCTGTATTGATAGCCCGGTTGGTAATTTCGGGGCTCGAGCCGGTGAAGTCAAAAATCAACCGATCTCCTTTTTTGATAACCGCCACATTGACCTTGATCAAGGCATTTTCACGCAGAGTACTGTCCATCGTGACATAGGTACGAACAGTCATGTCCGGCCACTCAGTAATGCGACGACGAACCTCGGTCATCACACTCTCGTTGGTATAACGCAGACAGGCAGTCAACGCTTCAGGGCCGTCAGAGGACAGCACTTCCTTAATACGTTTTTCCAGGCGCATACAGGCAAAAAGTTTTACTTTCATATCCTCATACTGCAATTTTGGTTCGCGCACCGAGTTTTGCAGAAAAGTGAGTATATCCCTTTTGATCTGGTACTTTTCAACCACTTTGAACGGCGACATTTTCAGCCCTTCGTCAAAAGGAGTCTCTGCCATTGACGGCATACCACCCGGCTCGATCGCACCGTTTTCACCCTCGTGAACGGTAGAGGCCACCCAACACACCAACTCTCCTTCGTGAAAAACCGGCAGAATCATACTCTGGTCGGTGTTGTGAACATTGCCGTAACGGGAGTCGTTATGAATAAACCCATCGCCTTCACTTACGCCAACGGTGGGTTCATCCACCCAGTTTTTGATTATGAATTTGATGGGATGGTGAACCAGGGCGGAGAAAATCAGTACCCCACCGGCACTGCCAATGGTCAAGTCACCAGATTTCGAATAGATACCAGTGATCACATCTCCCCATTTTGCACCGGGCGCCGCACCCATTTGCTCAACCATCTCATAACCTTCATCCGCCGCTGCACTCAGCCGATCACGGATGGAAGACATCAGGTAGGCATCATCGGCATATTTTTCCAAACACTCAGCTTCGTGCTCAGTGCAAGGCAAAATAGTATGATCGCGCATAATCTCGGGGTCAGGCCCAAGAAATAAAGTTGTTTCCTTCAGGAATTTTGCAACCAGTTTCTGATCTTGAGTATCAACTTCTATATCTGTAGATTTTTTGTTCATGATAAGGCTACCCCTATTTCTATATTAGTGTTTCGCTTCCACGCGAAGGAACCAAACCGCACCTTGCTCCGCAGACACATATTTCCAGCCTGGCTCAATCAAGTAAGTGGTTACGTCGGAAGCAACAATACCCGGTCCAACAATTTCCGTTCCCGGGGGGATGTCTGTTTTCTGCCACACAGGTGTATCCACAGGCTTACCGTCGCCTGGGAAATAACAGCTGCGGATCTGGGACGGCTCAGGTGGCGCTTTACGCTTACTTTCGGCCACCGGCTTGATGTGCTTGAAGTGAACCGTATCGTGCTCAACATAAGAAGCAACACGGATGGTATTGATACGAATACCGGCTTCCGGCGCCTGACTGCCCTCACCGAAACGTTTACCGTAGTCTGTGGAAAACTGGTCCAGAATGTTCAATACATCAATAGCTGACTCGAGGCTATGCTTTGGCACCACTACAGTGGTTTGCACCAACTGGTTACCGTAGCGCATATCCAGTTCCAGCGAGTGTTGAATGTCTTTCTCTGCAATACCCTGTCTTAACAGGTCGCTTTCACCACGCGCACTCAACTCGGCAACAATATTGCTGAAACGATGGTAGTCATCAAATACCTTGCGGGAATTTGAATCATACAGAACCATGAACAAGGACGATTCGTGTATATGCATCTGGTGCATATTTCCGGCGCCCACGGCCGAGAACACCGAACTCATTGGTGTTGCCAGAATCTTGTCGATCTTCAGATTGCTGGCGATGCCACAACAGTGCAGAGGCCCATTACCGCCATAAGCCAACATGGTAAAGTCCTCGGGATCGTAACCGCGCACCCTCAATTCGGTGTGCAGACCGTTGGCCATATTGCTATCTACTTTTTCCTTGATCATCAGGGCTGCTGCTACAGGCTCGACATCCAGGTCGTCACAGAGATGTTCTTCGATGGCAAAGGTCGAACGCTTGGAATTCAGCGGAATGCTCCCACCGGCATAGTTTTCCGGATCCAGATAACCCAGCACCAGGTCAGCATCGGTGACCGTCGGGCTCATACCTCCCCGATCGTAACAGGCCGGACCAGGATCCGATCCCGCACTCTTTGGCCCCACCGCAACAGTATTGTACATACGATCAAAGGATGCGATGGAACCGCCTCCGGCGCCCAATGTTACCAGGTGAACCATGGGGACAGAGACTAACCAACGATCAATAACGGGGTTAAAGTCGTAGTGCTTGATGCCGCCTTCGACCACGATGCCTATGTCGTAACTGGTGCCGCCCATATCGGTGGCCACAACACTACCGAGATCCGCTTCTTTGGCCAGGTGCTCCGCGGCACTGATACCCGAAACGGGTCCGGAGTGGATAGTTTGCAGTGCGTCCGTTGAATTCAGCTGAGCCATTCCACCTGAATTATGGATAACCAACATGGGTTTTGAATAGGAATGCGAGCGCAGGTTCTGCTCCAACTGGCTCATCGCATGGTACATGGTGGAATGCAGATAGCCGTCAACAATTGCCGAGGTGGCCCGTACATACTCACCCTTACGACCCGCCACCCGGTGGGACAGGATTACCGGAATGGAGCCCAGCAAATGCGTGGGATATTCATCCAACAAAATCTCTTCAACCCGTTTTTCGTGTTCAGGATTGACCACGGAATTCACCAGACAAATCACGATGATCTGCGCACCCCTATCGACCAGCTTTCTGATCTTGATCCTGACATCCGCTTCGTCCAGCGGCATTACGAGCTCGCCTTCAAAGCCTAAACGCTCGCGCACACCCTCGATCATATGGGGCAACACCAGAGGATCCGGGCGATGCGCATCAGGCAAATTTTGCTTGCCCAGATCATCCAGTCCTTCACCGTAGCCGCGTGCACGACTCAGCGGCACTGTAGCTTCAAAGCCTGCAGTCACCAGCATGCCGATACGCGGGCCTTTATGTTCAATCAAGGCATTGGTGCCCAGAGTTGTGGCATAGCGCACTGAATCGACTTCAGAGAGTATTTCTTCCGCCGTAATATTCAGTTCGTTATAGGCCTTCTCCAGTGCTTCATTGAAGCCCAAAGCCAGGTTTTGATGCGTCGTCAACGCCTTTGTTTCGATGTACTTTTTGTCCCAAACCACAAAACAATCGGTGAAAGTACCCCCGATATCTACTGATATACGCTTCATAATTTTATTTCCTAAAAATCCAGAGCTGCTGTTCTATTTGCACAAAGGCAAACAACCTCTATTAATGATTGTGCTGATGCCGATCTACTGACACATCAGGTCCAGTACTCGGCTCAAGCATCTCTTCTCTGTGACTCCATTGTTCTTTCAGCGCATCCAGGTCAACCTCCATGTCATAGAGTGGCGCATGCCCTGGCAGTGCGTACTCAACCTCCATTTGGGTGCCGCAATTTGGACAATAGAACTCAAGAATGTTGACCCAATCGCCGTCCGGGCAGAAGGTAAAACGGTACTTATCCCGATCGATAACAGGCGGATGAATATCCGCAGGATCACGATGATGCACCAGCAAACCTTCTTTATAGTTACCTCGCGCCGGGCCAACCACGTGGTCACAAACACGACATTCCCAGTTTTCATCATCCAAATCTATTCGAAGATACTCGGTCATCAAGACTTTCATTATTTAGCCCCCTTACTCAAACAGATGTCACCCAACTCGGTCACAATAAACTCCCAGCCATCCTCTACCAGGCAGGTAAAGTATTCCTCTTCGATCACAGCTGGACCTACGCCATAGTCTCCCGGATTCATGTAGTTAATCTCGTAGACGGGTACGTCTTGCCAACCCTGATTTTTACCCAATATAGAACGTTGCTTCGACGAACGCGCAGCGCTGACCTTTTCAACGTCGGCGTGTTTATCATCTTCGGTCTTCAGGCGTTTCCTCGCTGAAACTTCGAGCGTGATGGCATCGGCATTGGTAAGCTCCTGAGGTATTGCTATGTTTGTGCCAAGCTGGTGAACCAATTCTTCAGAGTTCTTTTCACCCACGAGTTGAGCTGCTGTCTCATAGTCTTCAGGGGAAAAGCCTTCCGCGAACATATCTCGCTCGGCCCGCTCCAGAAGCTCCTCATACGCCTGGGCCAGAGTGGGCTGCTTGCTGTCCGTGAGCACCATTGCATAACTCTGACCGATATCACATGATCCTATGCCAAAAGCGCTGAATACAGCTGCAGTCTTGGGCACATATACGGTGTCTATACCCGCAATTTCAGCAACGCCACAGGCGTTCATCGGACCGGCGCCCCCAAAAGCCATCAATACTGTTTTGTCATCGATATCACCAAAAGTTTTCACCTCGTCACCGATTTTTTCCTCGTAGGCCGTGCGCAGTTGTAGCAGCGCCTCCTCAACGGAAATATCCAGGGGTGTGGCGATATTGTCGGCAATCGCGGCGCGAGCTCTTTCCACATCAAGTGCCAGACCACCACCAAAGTAGGTGGAAGGATCAAGTAGACCCATCAACAAATTGACGTCTGTCATAGTGGCGCTCTTTCCGCCACGGCCGAAACAGGCAGGTCCCGGCACCGCACCCACGCTTTCGGGGCCCACTTGAATGGCTCCGTCATTCACGGTCAGGATAGAACTTCCACCAGCTCCCGGGCTGGCAATTTCACACAATGCAAAGGAGATGGGCACGCCTTCAACTTTTCCTCGCCGCTGCTCATGTACCTTATGCCTAACCACCTGGCCTATATCCGTGGTAGTCCCACCGACATCCATTGAAAGCACATTAGTCAGGTTGTATCGTTTACTGAAAGCCTTGACCCCTTCCATACCCCCTCTAGGACCAGAGCTGTAGGTTTTAGCCGCAATCGTTTTGGCGACCCGGGATGCATCACCGTCGTTACGGAAAATCAGCAGTGGGTTTTTAGTGCGGTATTCACGCAATCGATTTTCTGCGTTGTAAAGGAAAGTTTCCATCGCAGGATGCAGGAACGAATTGATCATCGCCGTCCAGGCGCGGCGATCAGCCGAAATATCAGCTGCCAACTCACTGGCAAACAACATTGGGACAGCACCTAAAAGGTGGCGAGGATAGTTATCAAACGCCACTCTCTTATACAGCCTTTCATACATCGCAGCCTGTTCGACATCAAAGCAGACCACTACGCGGTTAGCACCAGCTGAAGTAAGGCGAGTGATTACCGTTGCGGTATCAGCCGCTTTATCACTGTCTTGCAGGTTGTCAAGATCAACTTCAACGACCCGATCAGCCACCAGGAAATCGTATAGATCTTCATCGTGGGCCCGCATACGCTTGACCAGGTCCGCGCTGCCTTTATTCGTAACTAATCCCAGTTTTGGCCCCTTGCGCTCACATATAGCGTTGGTGCCCTGAGTTGTAGAGTAGCGAATATGGTCGACTTCAACGAGCAGCCTGGCGACATCTTCCTCGCCATAGACCGCCTCTGACACAGACCGCAAACCATCAAAAAAACACTTACTTAAGTCGTATGGTGTTGTGATTGTTTTCGTTTTATAGAAGTTGTTGTCTTTTAGTACGCAGATATCTGTCAACGTACCTCCATTGTCGATATTCACTAGCATTCCCATACTGAGTTACCTTAAATTGTTAGCAGTGACTAATCAGGGTTAAAAATCTTCCCGCACAACCATCCATGTCGGACAAACCAACGGTCGGGTTGAGCACTCTGTGCAAACGTCGTGCCAATATGCCGCAGGCATCCATGTCCATTCCTAACCAGCGTCTGCCCGGACACTCGCTCGACGTCACTCCCGTGAAAGCAGAAATTCAGTGAATTCAAGCACTTGACCGGCGCCAGGCTTGCGCAGGGATGACAAATATCGGAGTTTCCGGACGGCCACTGGGTGACTCTTTTTACAATATTTTTATTCGTCAGTCAATGATTACCGGGGGCGACCAGTGTTCGAAATTCAATCTTGCGTATGGAAATGCTATGTCTGGTGTATTCCTGGAAAGGATCGGCCATTCCCTGTGAACCGCGCCTTGCCGCGAGCGCATCAGGCAGTGGGATGACCCTGATGGACGGCATGGAATCCTTCAACGGCGGCCCCACTCCAGCAAGGCATTACGGGCAGACGCAAGCAAGGGGGAAGCAATCAGGTATGTCCCGTGAACCTGGTGTCCCCTGGGCCACTGCAATGCTACAATCGCGCTCATCAGATTATATAACGTTGTCAACACGATAGGAGAGGAACAGATATGCAGGCCAGAGCTAATTCTCGACCACCTTCATACAGATAGGCAATGACGCCGATACCGCGGACGGTATTTCCGGCATCCCCGATCCCATCCCGGACAACGACTGTTATGAAGACACTTTTTGCCATACTGGCCCTGCTTACCCTGAGCGGATGCCCGAATACCGCCTATTTCGAACCCACACCGATCGCCCAGTCCGGCAAAGCCATGGTCTATATCTACCGGCCCGAAGCGACCAACCCCGGCAAGAAGCCCCTGCGCCTGAGCTATCCGGAGGTGCTGATGGATGGCACCAGTATTGGCTTCCTGAAGTACAACAAACACCTCGCGCTGGAAGTAGAACCGGGGAAACATGAGTTCGTGGTCACCGGCCTCACCCGGGGTGCCAAATGGGAACCCCGGGATCGTAAATATACACTGGAGGCAAAGGCCGGGAATAGTTACTTTATGCGATTTCGTGTAGAGTTCGACACCGCCAAAATGAGCCTCGGTACCTTTACAGGCCAGTACATCATCAATTTCCACCCGGTAGATGAAACGGATGCCGTGTACGAGATCAGGCATACCTCAAAGGCCGACGGCGAGTAACCCGGGCCAGGTAAATAAAGCGCACCCAAAATACGGAACTTGCAAAATGTGGGACTTTTTCTAGTTAAAGCCGCCCCGGGCTGATAGCATATCCGGCCACGTCTTGATATGGCGGCGATGACCATGTTTGAGCGAAACAAAAACAAACAGGCGGCCCCACCGGCCACAGACCCTGTTATAGCACAGCCCACCTCGGCATCCGTTACCCCTGCAACCGCGAGGAGTGTCGCAATGATTGGACCCAGCATAAAAATTAAAGGTGAAGTGACCGGCGATGAAGACCTGGTTATCCAGGGCAAGGTAGAAGGCACCATTGAACTGAGCGACCACGAGGTATCTGTGGGTCAATCGGGCCAGGTGTTTGCCGACATCAAGGCGAAAGTCATCAAGATCGACGGTGAGGTCACCGGTGATATCGCCGGGAATGAGAAGGTGGTTATCTCCAAGTCCGGAAATGTCCGCGGCAACATAGTGGCGCCGCGCGTTACCCTGGAAGACGGCGCCATCTTCAAAGGTAGCATTGATATGGATCCGGGTGACAACTCATCCGGTAAGCTTTCCTTGACCTCACAGCAACCTGCCAACTCTCCTACGCCCGATATCAAATCCCCAGGCCTGGACCTGAAAAGCGGCTGATGCCATTGCCGTTGTACTCGCTGACCGCCACTTGAGCCGACCGGTCTGTCATGCTATCGAAACGGCCATCCAGCGAGCCGATTACGCAACAGTCCAAGTTGCTGCCGTCCCTGTTTGAACATATTGATGAAGACCAGCGCCTGACAGTCTTTCACGTCGGGCTGGCGCTACCGGAAACCGTGGATTTTTTTTCGCGCTATCGCTGCAAGCTGCATTTTGTTGACCTGTTTGCGGAACTGCCCATAGTCTCCAATGAAGAAAACAATCCTTCGTTAGGGCAGCAGTTTGGTGACCTGCTGCGATTCTCGCCCGGCACGCGCTTCGATATCTGCCTGTTTTGGGATTTGTTCAACTTCCTGGACAGCGATGCCATAACCGCTTTTCTCAAGGAATTGCGCCCCTATTTGCACACCGGCTGCCTCGCCCATGGTTTTTCCGTACACAACCTCAAATCTACGCAGAGCGATCAACTCTACGGCATCAGAGAAATAGACACGCTGCGCCTCAGAGCCAGGCCGGCGGCACTTCCGGCTTACGCCCCGCACAACCAGGGGCGGCTGAAAACCTTACTCAGCGGTTTCACCTTCGAGCGCAGCGTGCTGTTACCCGATAGCCGGCTGGAACTGTTGTTACGCGCCAAAGCGTAAATCAATCACCCGCCTTGACAACCAGAACATCCTCCATAATCAGGTACCGTAAATCTGATTCGAAGAACATATCGAGCGCATCCGTGGGCGTGCAGACTACCGGTTCACCGCGGCGATTAAGCGAGGTGTTCAACACCACAGCATTTCCTGTCAACTTTTCCAGCTCTTCCATCAGCTCGTAGTAGCGTGGATTAAATTTCCTTTGCAGGGTCTGCCCACGCGCCGTACCGTCCTCATGCACCACTTCCGGTACACGGGTTTTCCACGATTCGTTGACCTCGAAGGTAAAAGTCATAAACGGCGCCGGATGATCCACTTTGAACATTTCCCTGCCGACGCGATCCAGCATGCTCGGGCAAAACGGGCGCCACCTCTCGCGGAACTTTATTTGCTCATTGATGCGATCGGCCACGCCTTTAACACTGGGGCAACCCAGTATACTGCGCCCGCCCAATGCCCGCGGCCCGAATTCCATGCGCCCCTGGAACCAGGCGACCGGGTCGCCATCGGCCAGTATAGCGGCAATCCTTTTTGGCGCGTCATCGATGACCTTGAATTCGGGCCGCCCCGGATGCGCCTCGCAAGCGGCTATCACCTGTTCATTGCTGAAGGCGGGACCCAGGTAAACATGCTGCATTTTTTCAACCGGGACACCGCGCATTTCAGAGACATAGGAAGCGGCGCCCACAGCGGTGCCTGAATCACCCGATGCGGGCTGTACAAATAACTCCCTGACCTCGGGCCGCGCGATGATTCTCTGGTTCAATTTTACATTGAGCGCACCACCCCCGGAGAACGCCAGCAGGCCTGTCTGGCGAATAATATCGCCCAGGTAATAATCCATCAGCTGCAAACTGATTTCTTCGTACAACTTCTGTATCGCCGCCGCATAGTGGATATAGGGCTCATCCGCCACATCGCCCTCACGGCGGGGCCCCAGCCACTCGATTAGTTTTGATGAAAAATAGAAACCCTTGCCTTTTTCCTTGTGGCGACGCAAGCCGATTACATTAGCCAGACGGGTATTGACCTCAAAATCGCCGCCGCCAAATTTTGCCAGCCGCGAAAGGTCGTACTTATCGGGATCACCATAGGGCGCCATACCCATGACTTTGTATTCCCCGTCCAGCATGTCAAAGCCCAGGTACTCGGTGATCGCGCCGTACAGGCCGCCCAGTGAGTCCGGGTCGTAGAATTCCTTGATCTTGTGAATCCTGCCGTTTTCGCCATATCCGAAAAAAGTCGTGGCGTATTCCCCTTTGCCATCGATACCCATAATCGCGGTTTTCTCCTTGAAACCGCTCAGGTGATAGCAACTGGAGGCATGGGCCAGGTGATGCTCTACTGGCTCGAATTCCAGACTGTCCCACACAAAGCCCAGCCCTTCCAGCATCTGGCGAACTCTGCCAACATAACGACGATAACGGCGGTTGCCGTTGAACAGCGCGTCAAGGGAGCGATCCGGTGCGTACCAGTAGCGCTTCGCATAATGCCACCTGGCCGGCGATGCAAGTCCAATGGGGGCGAAGGGTGCGGCGACGATATCAATATCAGATGGTTGGATGGCTGCTTGCTGTAAACAGAATTTCGTTGCCTCAACAGGCATCTTGTTCCTGGCATGTTTTTCACGGATAAAACGTTCTTCTTCGGCGGCAGCGACAAGCTTGCCGTCGACATAGAGCGCCGCTGACGGGTCGTGACCCAGCGCACCGGATAAGCCCAGAACGGTCAACGGCACGGTTTCATGCCACTCAAGGGAGGAAATAAAGCGGGGGGGGAATACGCGACTGCCACCACAGGGTGCGGCCTATTATAGCGGGGTGTCATATCGCCCAATGTACACATATTGACGGGAACATTCACATTCCATTGCTCACAAAAACAAGGAAATAGATTAACTTATCTGTTTTTTTGGAACAAGTATCCATGGTTCGACTTACTATCGGATTACACCTCGGGCCAGGCCTAAAGGTGGTAAACAGTTCCAGGGCCTCGCCGCTGCGCACTTGGTCTATATGGCCTATAATCAAAGCTATGAGCCGAATCTGTTCGACCAATCATAGATGGCTGTCGGCCGTGGTGTTGTTGTGCAACTTGTGCTGCCTGCCCGGCCTCGCCGCCACCGTTTACCGCACAGTGGATGAAGACGGCGCGGTCAGCTTTACCGACATCAGGCCCACTGGCGAAGTTCCGGTGGAGACCCTGGTGATCGACGCCCGGACGCCGCAAGTCAGCGAATCCGAGCGACAACGCCTGCAGGACATGCGCGCAACAACCGACCGCATGGCCTCCGACCGCATGGCACGCGAGAAACATCGCGCGGAGCTGCGCCAGTTCCAGGCCCAGACACAAGCGAAGTACCAGCCACAGTACCCTGTGGACGACAATTCCCGGCACATCGGCTATTCATCGGGATACTCGGGCTATTACAACTATCCGGCGCGACGGCCATGGAAACGCCAGCACAAACCCCGGCCAGAGCACCCCATTGCCGGACGCCCCATTGCACGACCACCGCTGCGCCTGCCCGTCCAGGGTCACAACTCAGATATCCGCGCCTCGCTGCCGGGCAACAATTACCCCGCATCGCTGATACGCAGGAGTTACGACCCCAAGGTCAGGGCCGCACTACGCAATTAACACTCCCCCTTCTCACCAGACGGACCCAATATGCTTCGGATAGGCCAGTTCAACCTGCTTGCTGTAATCGACACACGCGCTAACGGTGTGGTACTCGACGGCGGCCAGTGCCACCAGGTATTTCTGCCCACGGCGCAAGATCAGGTGACATATCAGCCGGGTGACCAGGTAGAGGTCTTTATCTACCTCGATTCTGTCGGCAATCTGGCCGCCACCACCGAAAAACCCCTGGCCGAAATGGGTGTGGTAGCCTGGCTGGAGGTGGTCGATGTCAACCAGACCGGCGCCTTTGCAGACTGGGGGCTGCCCAAAGATATCTTTATCCCCTATGCCGAGCAACAGCATGCGCTGCGCAGGGGCCAACACACACTGGTTAAAATCTATCTGGATAACCAGAACCGCATCGCCGGTTCCACGCGCATTGACCACTGGATAAAAGACGACTCCAGTGGTTTTACCGTGGGAGAGCAGGTCTCACTGATTATCGCCGACAGGACAGAAATGGGCTTCAAAGCGGTGATCAATCATCGTTCCTGGGGGCTGCTATATAGCAACGAACTGTTTCAGACCATACGCAAAGGACAGGTCATCGATGGCTATATCAAACAACTTCGCGCGGACAACAAAATTGATTTAACACTCAATAAACCGGGCTTCAGCAAAAACAAAATTGATGCCGTTGCCGAGCACATCCTGCGGGAACTACGAACGCAGGACGGGCGCTTACCACTGACGGACAAAAGCCCACCCAAAGACATCTACGCGACATTCGGGGTCAGCAAGAAAGTTTTCAAACAGGCCGTTGGTGCGCTGTACAAAAAACGGCGTATCAGCCTCGATGGCGACAGCATCAGCCTGATCAAATAGTTACTCACCGTCAGATAAAAATTCCATGCCGCCGCTGTCTATGTTCCGGGAAACTGTGATGCACGATGGGCGGGAACTAGTGCTCCAACGAAGACATATTATCGCGCAGCAAATTCAGGCAATGCAATATGCTTTCCCGCTCTTGTGTCGATATACCCATCAAGGCGTCACTGTAGAATCGTTTGATGAGCGGTTGTAACAATTCCCAACGTTTTATTCCCTCGCTGCTCAGGCGAATTTTCCTGGCGCGTGCATCATTTTTGTCCACTACCCGATCAATCAGGCCGGCGGCTTCAATACGATTCAGGGTACCGTTCAGGCTTTGCCGGCTGACCATGAGGTATTCCGACAACCCCCCCACGCTCATTCCTTCTTCTTGAGTAATCTGGTTTCGAGACAGGGCTCCCAGCACCGACCACTGCTGAGTCGTTACACCCAGGTCAGCGAGTGCCCTGGCCCCATGTTTGTGCATCAGGTTCGCGGCCTGGAACAACCGGAAGAAAATTCTGTTATCGAGCTCAACCGGAACCGGGGGATTGGAAGCCATTCTAGTCGCTTACCTGGTGAATGAGGATACTCCACAGCATTTAAAAATATGTAAATATATTGGCATATATTCGTATGAATAGATAGACTGGCGATCAGTTATCAGGATCACAGGGTGAGGGCAGTCACAGGATGAAGGGTTTGCAAGACAAAGTTGCCATCGTAACGGGTGCCGGAGGCGGTATAGGGCGCCAGATTTGCTTGCGACTGGCGCAGGCCGGAGCACAAATCGCGCTGTTTGACATCGATGCTGAAAATGCACGAGCAGTAGCTGAACACGTGACTGAGTTAGGTGTCAGGTGCAGTGTTTATCCAGTAGATATCGTGGATCACGATGTGGTGGGCGATGCCGTGCGGGCCGCGCGGTCACAATTTGGTAGCATTGATATATTGATCAACAACGCGGGCTGGGATCTGGCTGAGGAATTCGTCAAGACCACACCGGAACTATGGCAGAAAATCATAGCTATCAACTACGTGGGGCCCTTGAATCTGCACCACCACGTGCTGCCCGTCATGTTGGGGCAGGGAGCCGGAAAAGTCATCAATATCTCCTCGGACGCTGGTCGTGTGGGTTCCTCCGGCGAATCGGTGTACGCCGGCTGTAAAGCCGCCGTCATCGCCTTTGGAAAAAGTGTGGCCCGTGAACTGGCGAAATCCGGCATCAGCATCAACACCGTCTGCCCCGGGCCTACCGATACCAATCTGTTCAGGGATTTCGCCGGTGAAGGCGAGTTTGGCGCCAAAGTGCGTGCCGGCCTGGAGCGCGCTATTCCGATGCGCCGCCTCGGCCAGCCGGAAGATATTGCCGGTGTGGTGGCTTTTCTCGCCAGCGAGGACGCCAATTACATTACCGGGCAGACCATCAGTGTATCTGGTGGCCTGACCATGCACGGTTAAACACTTTATAAAGGACTACAAGGGAGACAATTATGGATTTTTCCCTTTCTGAAGATCAACACGCAATCCAGGCCGTTGCCCGCCGCTTTGCCCGCGAGCGCCTGCTGCCGGAATACCAGGCACGGGAGAGGGCGGCATGTGTGGACCTTTCCGTGAGAAAGCAGATCGGTGAACTGGGGTTAATTGGTGTTGAATTGCCGGAACACTACGGTGGCCTGGGCCTCGATGCGCTCACCACGGGCCTGATCATCGAAGCATTGGCCGAGGGCGATTTCAATGTAGCCTACGTTATTCTTCTGGGTGCACTGAATGGCCAGATTATTGCTGATCATATGGCGCCGGAAATTGCCGGTGACTGGCTTCCGGGAATTTGTCGCGGTGAGGTACTAGCTGCAATTGCGCTCACCGAACCGGGTGCCGGTTCCGATGCGGCGAACCTGCGACTTTCAGCTCAGAAGGTCAATGGCGCCTATATCTTGAACGGTGAAAAAACCTCTATTTCCATGGCCGACCAGGCCGATATTGCCATCGTTTTCGCGCGCACCGGCAAGGCTGAAGAAAAATCCAGGGGCATTAGCGCCTTTTTGGTGCCCATGGACGTCCCCGGCATCAGCAGCACCCGCTTCAATGATCTTGGCGAACATGCTGTGGGCAGAGGCTCAATATTTTTTGATTCTGTGAAAGTGCCGTCCGAGTATATGATTGGCGATGAAGGCATGGGCTTTGCCCAGGTGATGCAAGGGTTCGACTTCAGTCGCGCATTGATCGGTTTGCAGTGCATCGCTAGCGCCCAACAGTCAATGAAGGAAACCTGGCAATTCGTTAACGAGCGACAAGCTTTCGGGCAGGCCATCGCTGCATTCCAGGGAGTGAGTTTCCCGCTCGCGGAAATGGAAACATACCTTACTGCGGCGCGAGACCTGTGTTACAAAACGCTCTGGCTCAAAGATAATGGCAGGGCGCACACCTCCGAGGCCGCCATGTGTAAATGGTGGGCGCCCAAAGTAGCTTATGAAGCAATCTATCAGTGCCTTCTGACGCACGGACACAGTGGCTACAGCCGCGACTTTCCCTTTGAGCAGCGGCTGCGGGACGTACTGGGCCTGCAGATCGGCGATGGTACCGCACAGATAATGAAAATGATTATCAGTCGGCAAAAGGTCAGTCAGTACCGCTAATTAACCGTACATGTGTGCCAAATAGTTTGCGATAGTGGATTCATATCGCCTACAGCGCCCGTAAACAAAGCCTAACCGCATCGACACGGTTACAGCAGGCTCGGCGCCCGTTGTTCGATAGATTCAAGTGCCGCTTCGGTTCTCTTGAAGAAAATTATTTCCTATACCCTGTTTATTTATCTATACTTGACCTGCGTCAGCATTTTCCGACCAGCATTTATGTATGCTGCCCGGAGAGGTCGTAGTTTCAATGCGTCCGGGGTGATGGTTTAACCACAACTGCTAGAGGAATAATTATGAAAAACGTAAATAGCATACTATCGGCGGGTAGACTGAGAATTTCCATGACATTGGGTGTGGCGATGACAGCCGCTGCGTTGATCGTTGGAACCCCCGCCATGGCGGGCGAAGAGATCGAGGCCGCAGGCGAGAGACGCTACATGGACTATTGTGCAACGTGTCACGGTGCCGACGCGAAAGGGGCCGGGCCGTATGCGACGATGCTGACGAAAAAGCCCTCCGATTTGACCTTGCTGAGCAAGAATAACGGCGGCGCATTTCCTTTCGAGCGCGTTTTCGAGACTATCGATGGCCGTGATATGATCGGCGGCGCACACGGCAGCGAAGACATGCCAGTGTGGGGCAGCGCGTGGAAGGGCACTGGTGTCGCTTCAGACGCCGGCCTGCGTGGGCGCGTCCTGGAGATGCTCATTTATCTGAAATCGATACAGCAGTAATTGGGAGTCCTCCCCGATACAGGAGTTCGATAACCGGCAGGTCTGGTATCACTTGGTTATGCACAAAGGTGGTATTTGTTACCTGTCGCCATGTGAGGGGACTGGACGGGTGAGAACCCTATGAGGTGATGCGCTGTGCGCACCGGGTCATCTATCTATCCTGCGCGGCGGCGTGCACTGGACAGATGTAAGCGTCAATCGCACCACACCCTACCTCTGCACCGCTCAATGCAATCGGGCCTGAAAAGAGCCCCCAGGATAGCTCACCTTTCTAGATCCGGAAACGATACAGGACGAGGAAAACCTATGGGCGTGAGCTGGCATGTGTTTCTGGCAATGCGGCGGCCTTGCTTCCGATAGCAAAAAGGATCGCGCGATACAACGAAACCAGCAACAAAGGATGTCTTTACATGAAACTTTCACTTTACCTGCCCAACTTCCGCACCAATATTACCGTCAAGGAAATCGTTGATATAACCAAAGCCGCGGAAGAACTCGATTTCGACTCCGTTTGGTCGCTCGACCGTATTGTCGTCCCGGAGGCATCGGATCGGGAAGAACTGATAATGTCATTTGGTGGCCTGCCGGAGTTCCCCAAGTCGCTGCCGGTCGAATCAACAGGCGAATGGCTCGCGGGTCTGCCACTGATCCCTTATCTGGCCGCGATCACGAAGAAAGTGCGACTCGGAACGAGCATCATTGTCACACCGTACCGGGCGCCGGCGGTTCTGGCGGCCGAGCTCGCCACCGTGGATCAGCTCTCCGGCGGCCGTCTCAATGTCGGCGTCGGCACGGGTTGGATGAAGGAGGAGTTCCAGGCCGCTAACGCCGCGCACATCTTCGCCAAAAAGAACAAACATGTGCGCGAGACTATCGAGGTCATGCAGGGCATTTGGAGCAATGACCTGTTCGAATACGAGGGCGAGTTTTCCTCGTTCCAGAAATGCGGCTTTGGCGCCAAACCCGTGCAGAAACCGCACCCACCGATCTTTTTCGGTGGGCTGTTAAAGCCCGAGACAACGGCAAAGCGTATCGTCAAATACGGTCTCGATGGCTGGATTGGCGCGATGGACACTCCCAAGGCCATTGCGACCTGGCGGGCCACCATCGCGGCAGAGCTGGAAAAGACTGGTAACCTTCACTTACTGGATGATTTGACGATATCGAGCATGAATACCTTCGAGATTACAGCTGAAAAAACGGACCAGACGGATCGGGGCAGACTCACGCCTACACTCGTCGGGACTGTGGATCAGATCACTGACAACCTCAAACGGTACCGGGATGCCGGCCTGACAATGCCAATACTGTGGCCGCCATTTAGTGGTACGCCGACGTCAAAAACCATCGACGACATGCGGCGGTTAAAAAACGATATCATGCCGAAAGTCCTCGCCTAGTCGTCTCTCGAACAGGTCGGCGGTGCACCGCCGCCACCGAAGGGCCGCGATAAACCCCTTCGTTTCGGCGGCCCTGCGTAACACTTGATATTCAGACAGAATAATCGCCCCATCGAGGCGAGGCGATGGTTGAAATTCTGCCGCTTTACGCCACGTTGATAACTGCGGACGAGTTTGTTGCCTCATCCTGATCGAATGCCTGGATGAGCGTAAGCATCATGCAGGCAAATCGCTATCTGTCCCAGACAGATCGCGATCTTTAACCCCCCCCCTACGATTACCTGCCTGTCCTGATGGTGCTCGAGTGGCGCGTGATCGGTTACGGCGTGTTATTTGCGGCAAGCCCAATGTCACGTTATTAGATATTTGGATAGACCTGCGACACACCCGGTTATTAGACGCCTCAATATACCAAATAAGTATTGACAGCAATTGATACTCCGTGCTCTGCTTGGCGTCGCGCTGGTCGCTTACGCAAAATAGTGGAGGAGCCATATCGATGTTCGACACGTCCTGGATGAAACGCTGGCAAAAAGCCGTAAATAATGATGGGCCGATGAGTTGGATCGGCAAACATTTCACCGCTGACCTGCTTCTCGGGTTTGGCGACTCACATTTCGTCGTGTCTTTTGTGGAAGGCAAGATCGCTAATTTTTCAGACGAAATTGGCCCGGAAACCTGCTATCAGCTTGCAGTCAAGGGACCAACGACGAGTTGGGAGAAGTTTTGCCAACCAGTACCACCACCGATGTATAACGACATCTGGGCAATGGGACATCCTTTACACGGCAAAGTAACACTCGAAGGTGACCAGATGGTGATGTGGCAAAATATGCGCGCATTTACATGGGCTCTTGACCGTATGCGCGAGATCTAAACGTATCACGACTGCAAAAAGACAAAATACTTGGGAGAATTTCAGTGGCCAATATTGAGCCGATAACCGGGCGATACATTTGGGTCCCTTACGAGGGTGAGGAATACCGCATTTACTTCGAAGAGGCGGGTGACGGCATTCCAATGGTATGTCTGCATACCGCGGGCACCGACGGGCGCGAATGGCGTCACCAGTTATGTGACCCGAACATTAACAGCAACTTCCGCGTGATTGCTCTGGATCTGCCGCGTCACGGCAAATCAATCCCCCCGTACGATTGGTACAAGGAGACTGAAGAATACCGGCTGACGGCAGAGTTCTACGCGGGAATTTTAATGGCTTTTTGCCGAGAATTAGAACTCGACAGGCCGGTCATTATGGGTAGCTCGATGGGTGGAAACATCTGCCTGCACCTGGCTGAACAGCACGAGAATGATGTGCGCGCGTTGATCGCGATTGAAGCTTGCGAACATTCACCTGGATGGCACCTTGACTGGCTTCACCATTCACACATTCACGGTGGCGAAACTTGCGCCACTTCGGTTTTTGGACTCATGGCGCCACAGAGCCCGGATAAGTATCGTTGGGAAACATGGTGGTATTACTCACAGGGCGGTCCAGGCATATTTAAGGGCGATTTATATTTTTATAGTGTCGACCACGACTTCCGCGGCAAAACCGAAAAACTCTCCGGCAAGGTTCCAATGTACTATATGACCGGCGTTTACGATTTTGCGTGTACGCCCGAAATGACCGAAGAAGTCGCCAGAAAAACCAAAAACTCTGAATGCATTATTATGGAAGAGATCGGGCATTTTCCGATGAGCGAAAACCCTGAGGTATTTAACAATTACCTAATGCCGGTCCTGGAAAAGATTTTGGCCTCTTAGTTGAGAAAATACGCAATCGCACCGCAATAAAATCAGGGGCAGGCGCCCGCAGGTATAAGAAATTTCTTATACCTGGTAATCGATCGGTAACTCAGTTTTATAAATCAGCTGCTGCAGGGCAAAACTGGACTGGATATTGGATATACCCGGAATGCGCGTCAGCTTTTCGACCAGAAAGTGCTGGTAGTGCTCCAGATCAGGCACCACCACCCGCAGCATGTAATCCGAACCGCCGGTCATTAAATAGCACTCCATCACCTCCTCACACACAGCTATGCGCTGCTGGAAGGTTTGCAGCAGGCTAAGCTCCTGACTGTGCAAGGAAACATTAATCACCACATTGACAGGCAGGCCAACTTCCTTGGGGTTAACAATGGCCACATAGCGGTCGATCACGCCTTTTTCTTCCAGCGCTTTGACCCGCCGTAAACACGGTGATGGGGACAGAGCCACCTTATCAGCCAACTCGGCATTGCTCATACGACCATCGTTTTGCAAATAGTGGAGTATTTTACAGTCGATCTCATCAAGCCCTAATTTTGGCATATTTCTCTCAACAATTGGAAACTTTTAAACTAATATTGCTCAACTATAGGCATTTACAGCTATATTCGCAATGTTATTAATAGCTGACCTTGCTATTCTTTGCCTCTAAACAGCAATCCATAAGAACAGCCAGGTAGCCCCATGTCGAAGACTCCACCCAATTCCGAAGCGATAGCCGTTGATAAGCGGGAGTGGCAAGAATCCATCGATTATATTCACCACGAATACGGTGAAAGCGGGGTTCGAGAAATTCTTCGCGCGGTTCAGGATCGCGTTATCAGCGCGGGCATTAATCTCAATGAGGCGACCCTGAATACGCCCTACATCAACACCATCCCCCCCAGTGAGCAGCCTGCCTACCCGGGCGATATCGCTCTGGAGAAAAAAATCGAGAACATTAACCGCTGGAATGCCATGGCCATGGTGCTGCAGGGGGCGGACAGTGGGATGGGTGTAGGCGGCCATATCGCCACTTATGCCTCGGCGGCGACGATGATGGAAGTGGGCTGTAATCATTTCTTCCGCAAACGCAGTGACAGTTATGGTGGTGACCTGGTCATGCTTCAGCCTCACGCCGCACCGGGTGTTTACGCCCGCGCCTTCCTCGCCGGGCGCTTAAGCGAAGAACAACTGCGCAACTTCCGCCGCCAGCTCCACCCCAGTGGAGGGCTGAGTTCCTACCCCCACCCCCGTTTGATGCCCGACTTCTGGCAGGTGCCCAACGCCTCGATGGGGTTATCCACACCGACTGCCATCTATCAGGCCCGCTTTGCCAAATACCTCGAGAACCGGGGTCTAAAGGCCAAAAACGGTGGCAAGATCTGGTGCTTTATCGGCGATGGCGAGGCCGACGAGCCGGAAGTACTGGGCACCATTAATATTGCTGCCCGTGAAAAACTCGACAATCTGGTACTGGTCATCAACTGTAACTTACAGCGCCTCGACGGCCCGGTTAGAGGCAATGGCAAGATCATTCAAGAACTGGAGCGCAGCTTTCGCGGTGCCGACTGGAATGTACTGAAAGTGATTTGGGGCTCCGGCTGGGACGGCTTGCTCGCTCAGGATAGCAAAGGCATTCTGCGCCAGCGCATGGAGGAGGCTGTCGACGGCGACTACCAGTATTACTCCGTCTCCAAGGGCGACATTCAGCGCGAGCACTGGGTTGAAAACAGCCCCGAGCTCGAACAGATGATGAATTCCCTGACCGATGATGAGATCCGCGAAATCAAACGCGGGGGTCAGGACCCAAAGAAAGTATTTGCCGCCTTCCAGCGTGCCGTCACCGCCGAGGGCAAGCCCAGCGTCATATTGGTAAAAACCGTCAAGGGTGAAGGCATGGGCGAGGCCGGCCAGGGGCGCAATACCTCCCACCAGAAAAAAACCATGAGCGCCCAGGAGCGCGCATTTTGCGCCGAAGAGTTTGGCATCCCTCTCAGCGACGCAGAGATAGAAGCCGCCGCCTTCTATCGCCCCGATGAAAACAGCCCTGAAATACAATACCTGCGCGAGCACCGCGAAGCACTCGGTGGCTATCTACCGGAGCGACGCATCGACTGCCCCTCCATCAAAGCACCGCCCCTGTCGCGCTTTCAGCAATTTATCGACGGCACCGGCGATAGACAACAATCTTCCACCACCGCCATGGTGCGCATTCTCGCTACCCTGATGAAAGACGAAGATATTGGCCGCTACATCGTACCCATTGTACCCGACGAGGCGCGCACCTTTGGCATGGACGGCCTGTTCAAGGTAGCGGGCATCTATTCACCCGAAGGGCAGAATTACACCCCGGTTGATGCCCACACCCTGGTGCCTTACAAAGAAGCCGTCGACGGGCAAATTCTGCAGGAAGGCATTTGCGAAACCGGTGCTATGGCCTCATTTTTATCGGCCGGCACCGCCTACGCAGTCCACGGTGTGCCGACCATTCCCTTTTATATCTTTTATTCGATGTTTGGTTTCCAGCGCGTCGGCGACATGATCTGGAGCTGTGGCGACATGCTTTGCCGTGGCTTTTTGCTGGGCGGCACCGCCGGGCGTACCACCTTAAATGGCGAAGGCCTGCAACATCAGGACGGCCACAGCCAGATCATCGCCAGCACCGTACCCAACCTGAAAAGTTATGACCCCGCCTTTGCCTACGAAGTGGCGGTGATCGTGCGCGAGGGCATTAAGCGCATGTACCAGCAGCAGGAAAACATTTTTTATTACTTAACCCTGTATAATGAAAATCATAATATGCCCGCTATGCCTGAAGTTGACGGCGATACAGCGGCGACTGTAGAAGGTATTTTGCAGGGCGCTTATTGTTTCAAACATACCGACGAGGGTGCAGGTGCAGAAGTTAATCTACTGGCCAGTGGCTCAATTATGCAACAAGCCCTGAGCGCAGCCACACAGCTTGAAGCACTCGGCTACCGGGTGAATATTTGGAGCGTAACCAGTTACAACGAGCTATACCGCGAGGCTGTGGCCTGCGATCGCTGGAACCGTCTGCACCCCGAAGCAGAGCCCCGACAGAGTTATATAAAGCAATTATTTGCCGAACAGGGCGGTGTCTTTATCGCGGTCAGTGACTATATGACCTCGCTGACCAACAGCATCGCACCGTGGATGCCCGGGCATTTCACCGCACTGGGCACCGATGGCTACGGTTTGAGTGAATCCCGCGAGGCCCTGCGCGACTACTTCGAGGTCAGCGATAAATTCATAGTACAGGCTGCGCTCCATCAGCTCTACACCAGTGCCGCCATTGATCAAAACACGCTGCACCAACAGCTTGAACCACTGGCTATTGATGCCGATAAATACTATGCGGCCGAGCGCTAGGGAGAGGAGACAATGGCGAATATTTTTAAAATTCCCGAGCTTGGCGACGGCGATATAATCGGCATTGTGGTAGCGATGGTCGCCAATATCGGCGACACCGTCAGCTGTGGTGACACCCTGATAGAAGTGGAAACGGAAAAAGCCATACTCGAAGTGCCTGCCGAAATTGACGGCGTGATCGACGCCTTTCTGGTCAGCCTCGACCAGGAAATTAAAGAGGGTGAAGACTTTATCAGCATCAAGCCACTGGCCGCGACCGTAGCGGCAGAACCGGCAAGAACTGATGATTCTGAGCCAAAGCAGGAAGAAAGCACAGCACCGAGTGAAGTCCGTGAAGATAACTCGACGATTACTGATAATCAGCCCCTCGCTGGCGACACCGGTGACAGGCAAAGCCACAACACCACGCCACCAGAGAGTAGCAAGCAATGCCTGGCCGCCGGCCCCGCCACCCGCCGCCTGGCCAGAGAGTTGGGTGTCGACCTGTCAGAACTCTGCAGTAGCGGTTATCACGGGCGCATCGATAAAACGGCTGTTAAAGCCTTTGCTAAAAAAGCCCTAAGTCAAAAACAGGTACGGAGCGGCATCTCGTCAACACAAGCGTTAACCCTGCCACCCCTGCCCGACCTCAGCGCCTTTGGCCCGATCACACACCAGCCGATGTCGGCCATTCAAAAAGCCACTTGCCGCAATGTGAACCACGCGGCGACGCGCATACCCCATGCCTGGCTGCAGCGGCGCATCGATATTACCGAGCTGGAGCGAGGCCGCCGGCAACACAAGACGCGATTAAAAAGCGAAGACTGCACACTGACTCTGAGCGCCCTGCTGGCAAAAATTATCGGCCTGGCCTGTGCTCAACACCCCATCATCAATAGCTGCATGGATGAGCAAAACGACAAAATACTTTTTCGCGAACACATTAATGTGGGTATTGCGGTGGATACACCCCGCGGCCTGCTGGTGCCAGTGATTGACGATATCAGCAGCAAATCGGTTAAAGACATTGCCCGACTCATCAGCAAGCTCAGCGAAAAAGCCCGCACTGGAAAGCTACAACCCGCCGAAATGAAGGGCGGCAGTATTACCTTGTCGAACCTCGGCGGTATCGGCGTATCGGGGCTATTTCCAATAGTTAACTGGCCAGAGGTGGCCATACTCGGCATCGGTGCTGGTGAATGGCAACCCACCTATATCGGTGGTGATATTAGTGCGGCACCAGAACCGCGCTTGATGATGTCCCTCACCCTCGCTTTCGATCATCGAGTCATTAACGGTGCTGATGGGGCGAGGTTTGTAGACACCATCGCCGAGCTTTGTGAAAACCCATTTTTAGTGCTGGTTAGTTAATACATCTTGTTGTGAGGTCGAATTCCAGTGGTCATTCCTCTGTGACCCTGCCGATTTGGTGTACTTCCGCCACGGTCAGGCGCTCTCTGACCTCCTCAAGATCACCATCCATACACACCACCAGTTTCATCTCGATGCGCCAGGTAGGCGTATAACTGTAATACAGTATTGCGGCGACAACCAGCAAAACCAGCACAACCAATATAGCGATGGAACCAACCGTATCAATTTCCAAGGCACTGGTGCAAGCAATGTTTGAGGTGGTGATGCGACTACTTCACCACCTTTTCAGGTTCAGCGACTCAACTCCAGAAACAATTTCTGGCCATATCCCGTTTATTTTTCCCTATATTTCTTGTTGATTTCGGCCATTGATATCTTCATGTGAACCTCCTCATTAGTATGTATATTACTATTGCTTGTTCCTGGCCCGGTAAGCCTTCTTGCGGTCCGCAAACACCTGGCCCCGGATGACAATATCGGTATTGCAATCAAAGCCGCTAAAGGCGGCGATGGCTTCAGCGGCCTGTTGCGCTGCCTGTCGGCCGATCAGGCTTTCGGCGACGGTAATTTTCCTGCCATTGATGAGGTGTGCCCTAATCGAGTAAAAGGTTTTATGCTCGGTACCAGAGCTCATGCTTCCACCTTTATGAATGCGCAGCTCGAGGACATCGGCCGCGCGGGCTGCTTGCCTGCCAATGGTCAAGCCAATCAGTTTACGTTGACTATAAATACCGTCGCGGCCGATGCGAACCGACAGGCTGTTGAACAAACTGTAGAGGCCGCCCAGGGCCATCCCTCCCCCAACCAGACCAAAAATCATCGGGAAAATAATCGGCGCACCGAAGGCACCGGCACCCATACCGGCGCCAAAGAAAACCAGACCAAAAACAATAAAGCCAAGCTTGCTGCCCGCATTGCGCCCTGCGGGGAAGTAAAGCTCAAGGCCGCCGGGAATCTGTTGCATATCCATCACTGACGTGATTTGCTCATCGCGTCTTTCCTGCGCCAGCGGGTGGCTGATGGAATTGACGTGGATATCACGGGAGCTTGTGGTGGTACTAAACACCGGCAATTCGAAGTTGCGGTTGATATTGACGGCCACGCCGTCACTTTTCAGATTCAATCGCCACAAGTGGTAACGCTGGTCCTTGCTTTCCGATTCTGGCAGTCCTGCAGGTAGATCAAAGCAAAATTTTAGCCGGCTGCCGCGACCAGTTGGTGCGGCCTGGGCAAAACCCTCAGTGTGCCATTTTACGCTCTCTTTACGTGAGCGATTCTTGCCCGAACCGGATACATAGCTATAAAGACAACTGAGTGCGATGGGGAACTCATGTACTGCACTGTAGTGAATGTTAGTCTCTATCGAACCGCCTACTTGTCCGCCTATCGAGCCAGGATATGGGTCGAGCGTCAGCGGCGTGCTACCAATACTGAGCCAGCGGCGGGTGTTTTTTATGGCCCACATAAAAAGACCCGCTCCTATCAGGGGAAACACGGCGGCAATATAGATAGCGTTATTGCCTTTATCCAGCTCTGCCGGGATAGCAAACAACAATGGTGATGAGATCAGGTTCCACAACAGCGTAACGCCCCAAACCACATAGTGCTTAGCTTTTGCATCGGACAAAATGGTCGCGCTGGCCCAGTCTTTATGACCCAGCCAGGGTTTGTCACGTGCTTCTGGTGTATCGATGACCTTGTTGTGATCCTTGATTGACCACCACAACAGGCCGGCGCCAGAGCCACCAAATACCAGCACAAAGATCATTTTAAAACCCAGCAGGCCCCAGCGTGGCTTGCGATCGACAATAGCTTCGGCCGGATTGTCCGGGTTGTAGTAAATGCCTATTGGAGATTTATGATCCAGGGCATAACGCAATTTTCCACCCATCTCCTGATGCCACTCACCGATGTTATCCGCCCCGCCACCAATGCCGAGTCTAAAGCCGGTATAGCTATTACCCCCTACCTGATACTGATAGTGGCCGGTGGCTTCAAAGGTAGTTGAATCATCGCCTTGAAAGATTTGCAACTCGGCGCTGACGACGGTCGCCTGTGCCTCTTGCCAGCTACTCATCTGATGCCATTCATAGATTGTGGGAATAATGCTGAGCACCAAAAAGCCAATACCGATACCGGCAAAGGGGAGTGAAAACAGCAGGATAGCCCAGTTTTTCCCGGCGGGTTTGGCCATGGTGAGTCCGCGCTGGCGAGGGTTTAGGTAACCACAATACTGGCATTGATGGTAGTTAGCTAGCTCCTGCTCTCCTGCCCCTTCTCACTTTAATAAAATACGCGGCTACAAAAGTGCGTATAGTGAAAACATCACTGATCCTAAAGAAAGATGAAAATCCTTAAACCTATTTATGGAAGATTTTTATGAAACTCTATGACTGTCATATTGCCCCCAACCCACGCCGCGCACGTATGTTTTTAGCTGAAAAAGGGATCGAGTTAGAAACCATCGAAATCGATATACTCGCAGGAGAAAACCTGAAGGTCGATTTTCTCGCCATTAATTCGAGTGGTTTGCTACCTGTACTGGAACTTGACGACGGCACACGCATCGACGAGACAATGGCCATTTGCCACTACTTTGAAGAACTGCAACCCGATCCTCCATTACTAGGACGTGATCCACGTGAAAAAGCGATCATTATCAGTCGCCAACGTAAAATGGAGTTCGACGGTATGATTTCGTCATCCGAGGTGTTTCGTAATCAACATGAGAATTTTACACAGCGCAGCATCCCTGGCGGCGGCGAGGACGTTATTCCGGCGATACCTGCGCTGGTTACCCGTGGACAACAAACACTGGATCGTTTCTTTCAGAGGCTAGAGCTCTATCTCTCCGAAACCCCTTATACCGCTGGCGATCAATTCAGTATGGTTGATATCACGGCAATTTGCGCCATCGACTTTGCGGGCTGGTCCGACATTCTAATCCCGGAAACTAATACGCATACCAAAGCCTGGTACGAAAAAATATCGGCCCGTCCAAGTGTAGATGCATAATACTTTGCGATCGGTCCCCCTGTGTCAGGATAGATACCCGTGCACTCTGGTTCAGGTAGCGCTGAAAAGATCTCCATGGCACTGGTGCATGCAAGGTTTGAGGTGGTGCTGCGACTACTTCAACACCTTTTCAGGTTCAGCGACTCGATTCTGGACATAAATTCACTGGCCATACCTCGTTAATTTTTCCTATACTTCCAGTTAGCGGGGTCTTTCATTATCGGGGCGGAGGAATAAGCGATGGATTTTGGATTTGTATTTATGGGCGACTGCCATATTCACCCAGAAGTAAAGTACGCGGAGGATCACGGTTTTTCCCACGCATGGCTCTACGACTCGCAAATGCTGGGCAGCGAGGTCTATGCCGCCCTCGCACTGTGCGCGGACCGCACCGACTCGATCAAGCTGGGTACGGGGGTGACAAACCCCGCTTCACGCATCGCACCGCTGAGCGCGTGCGGGATAGCGACGATCAACTCCCTGGCGCCGGGCCGGGCGATCATGGGTATCGGTACCGGCAATACGACACGCCGCACGATGGGCATGCCGGCGGCGCGCGTGGCCGAACTTGAGGACCACGTCAGGGTTTGCCGCAGTCTGTTCGATGGCGAAATCACCGACTATAGTGAGGGCGATCGTCATCGCAAGATCAAGTTTTTGAATCCTGATCTCGGCTTCATCAACATCGAGGACCGGATCCCGATCTATATTGCCGCCAGCGGCCCTCGGGTCGCACAACTCGCCGGCCGTATCGCCGACGGGGTGATCCTGTTCGGTGCCGTGAGCCCGTCGATCATCAAATGGCTAGTCGGCCATGTACGCCAGGGTGCGGAAGAGGCCGGCCGTAACCCGGACGATATCTACATACTATCGATGACCGCGTTCTATCTGACCGAAAACGACGAGGAAATAGCAACCCGTGCGGTGCGCGAGGCGGTTGGTCCGATGGTCGCTTCGGCCAGTAACATCTTCGCCTTGTCATGTCGCAAGGATCCTTCGGTGTTACCGGGTGATTTACGCGATGAACTGATGGCCTTTGCGGACGTTTACCGGGAACCGGACGCACCCGTCGAAACCCGCCATTTGAAGCTGTATAGCGGCTATCTACAGTACCTGAAAGACGAGCATGAGGCCCTGATGACGAAAAAAATCATCCAGGCGACGACCTTGACCGGGACCAGGAACGAGGTTATCGGCATGATTGAGGAAATACGCGACGCCGGGGTCGATCAAGTGGCGATCCAGCCGATCCTGGAGACCCGTTCGGTAGTCGATCAGGTCGCCAGCGAGATCATGCCTCGATTTAAATAGGCGGATCATGAAAAAGGGCGGCCCAACCGCCCTTTTAGCGCATGCGCAGGTGGAAGAGTTCCTGCAAAGGGGTGGACAAATCGATGTATTCGGTGCGAACAGCACGGGTTGTCCTGTGCAGACAGACTCCTGGGATAATTCAGGTTCAACAAAAGATTCCAGGCGAAATTTTGCTCTCGACACCCAGTTTATTTGTCCTATACTTG
>Ga0164315_10000080_pt1 | contig 51243 bp, 50 predicted proteins | sample GuaBasSedimGuay6_FD_113737 | JGI IMG/M metagenome (GOLD analysis project Ga0164315, IMG submission 113737) | Subseafloor sediment microbial communities from Guaymas Basin, Gulf of California, Mexico - Guay6, Core 4569-2, 0-3 cm | ecosystem: Environmental > Aquatic > Marine > Hydrothermal vents... | reverse complement strand
TAAATTCGCGGAACATATCTTAGCCGTCGCGTTTCGGAGTCGAAAACGTTTTGCTTTATCCCAGTTTTTCAAAAACGTGCTTGACACCACCCCTTTGAATTTGCAAAAAGTAAAAGAACGGGTACTCATTCAGCGTGAAGATGGCAAGACAATGGAACTGGATATCGTGGCAGAATCGGCTTGTGGGCGAGTGGTTTTAGTTGAAGTTAAAAAAACTCAAACCGCCATCAGCTTGACTTTGGTTGAAGATTTTCAGGAGAAAGTGGAAATTTATCAAAGTCAATTTCCCAACGCGATTATTTTGCCCGCCTATTTTTCACGAGGGGGTTTTGTTGCTAAGGCGCAAGATTTTTGTATTAAGCATGGGATTGGGATGGCTGAGGAATTTTTGGAATGGTAGAGGTTCAGAAAAATAATTTTTTTATTCACCTACGGTTCGAAAAGAAACTGGGTTTCTTTTCTGTGAAACGCAGTAACCGTTTATAGGTTTTCAGATATTTATCTGAAAAACTATATCGCTCATCCAAACGTTCTAAAACAGACCTGACAGGTTTTTTTCAACCTGTCAGGTTTAAAGCCGATTACATTAACGGCACTTTCGTTTGTAAAATGTGTTCTGACAAATGTTGTACAGTGACTTCCATCACTTCTAATAGCGGTGCGGGAAAAATACCAAATAATAAGACCGCAATCGCTAGGACACTCAAAATAAAGGTTTCGCGCCTACCGATGTCTTTTAAGCCAGCAACACTATCTTTAGTGACGGCACCGTATATTACCCGTTTAACCATCCATAAGGTATAAGCAGCTCCAAAAATCATAATACTAGCGGCGGCGAAGGCTATCCAGAAATTGGCCTTAAATGAGGAAAGTATGACTAAAAACTCGCCGACAAAGCCAGAAGTGCCTGGTAAACCTGCGTTTGCCATCGCAAATAGCATCATAAAGAAGGCAAAATGGGGCATGACATTAGCCACACCGCCGTAATCAGCAATATTACGACTGTGTAAGCGGTCATATAGTACACCGACACTTATGAATAGGGCACCCGAAATAAAACCATGCGATACCATTTGTACCATACCGCCCTCAATAGCCATCACCCCCCCATCCATTGAACCCGTATTATCATAAATCATAAACCCAATGAAAAAGCCTAAAGTCGCAAATCCCATGTGGGAAATAGATGAATAGGCAATCAGTTTTTTCATGTCTTGCTGCACCAAAGCCACAAAAGCAATATACACAATAGCAATGAGCGATAGGGCAATAATGAGCCAATCTAATTCACGACTCGCATCCGGCGTAATAGGTAAGCTAAAGCGTAAGAAACCATAGCCACCCATCTTCAACATGATAGCGGCTAAAATCACGGAGCCACCAGTGGGTGCTTCAACATGGGCATCGGGTAGCCAGGTATGTACCGGCCACATAGGTACTTTGACCGCAAAGGCGACTAGGAAGGCTAAGAAAATCCATTTTTGCGCCTCTAAGGAAATTGGCAAAGTGTGGAAATCTAAAATGCCAAAGCTATTAGCTTGAAAATAGAGGTACAACAATGACACAAGCATTAATACTGAGCCAAAAAAGGTATAAAGGAAAAACTTAATAGTCGCATAAACGCGCCGGGGACCACCCCAAATACCAATAATAAGAAACATAGGTATGAGCATCGCTTCCCACAACACATAAAATAACATGGCATCCAAAGCCGAAAACACGCCAACCATCAAACCTTCCATAAATAGAAAGGCACCTAGATATTGGGCAGGCTTATATTTGATTACTTCCCACCCGGATAAAATCACAAGCACCATAGTGAAAGTGGTCAATATAATCAAAGGCATAGAAATGCCATCTACCCCCAAATGGTAATTAATACCAAAGGCAGGTATCCAAGACAGTTTTTCGGTGAATTGCATATCAGCAGTGGTCGTGTCAAACCCAAGATATAGTATTAACGACAAAATAAATGTCAGCATTGACACAACTAATGCAATAGGACGAACAATAGAAGCTTGTTTGTCGCCAATAATGAGCACCCAAATACCACCTAAAATAGGTAGCCAAATGAGTACACTTAATAAAGATAAATTAGCCATATTCAGTTATCAGTTATCAGTTATCAGTTATCAGTAAAAATTACTTTTTCGAGGTTCAATTTTTTTCGATAAAAAAACTTGAACCTCGAAAGCTTGTTCCAAAACAAAGCCTATATCATTATATACTGAACGTGTTCAAAATGGATGAAAATGATATGCAAGAATTCGATGTTTTAGTTTTTCTTTAAAAAACGATTTCCTTAAATCTAAATCAAGTGAAAGTAAAAAAATGCAATTTATAGCAATGCAGAGTATAATACATTTTTTGGGAAGGTAAATTTTTTATTAACAAAAACTCATAAAATTTAACAAAAATAAGTCTCATCTTTATCGATTCGAGGTTTCTGTTTTTCGGAGAAAAACAGAAACCTCGAAAGTTAACAAAAATCTTTTCTTGACAAATTCTATTTTTTGAGTATAATGTCGTACAGCTAGAGTCAACTTAGCTAGTGTTTAAGTGGCAGGTATTTGGTTCTTACTTCAAATGTGAGACTGGTAAAACCTGAAACTGGCAATCCTTAAAATTGGCGAGAACCAAGTCAACTTGAGTTGTTATCTGCGATCTTTGAATCATATCAAAGATCTTTGGGAGATTCCCCCACCCTTATGGGTGCTATTGTTAATGTTTGTTAGTTTTAGTTAACATAAATGAATCGGCTTAGGCGAAATGATTACATTAGGAATGAAAATTAAATAATACCTCGAAAACTAAACCTGCCAGGTTTGGCTTGAAAATTTTTTCAGTTCTTAAAATCTCATACCTTAGTCTTTATTCTAAGGCTAAAAACTTTATCCACCCTACTCGTTGATTTTCTTAAATGAACCTATCCCACTATTCATTTTTGCAGCTCAGAAATCCGATTTTTGAAAAAATCTGATTTCTTTACCCTCGTTTTTTGCTTAAAAACCAAACGATTGGAATGAAGGGTTCCGCATTTTTGAATAGTGGGATAGGTTCATGTAACAAATTAGAATTAATTTAAATTTAAATAAGGAGCTAACCATTTATGAACTTACGCTTTTTCTATTTTTTGCTTATTTCATCAATTATTGTCAACTTAACTGGATGCAGTGATGATGATGAAGATGTGATCAGTAACCTTGTCTCCAGCATTACGCTCAGTGAAGAGGTGATTGATGTTGAGGAGCCAATGACACCGGTATCCTTTAAGGGGGGCAAAACCCTGAGCTTTGATATAAACATGGGGAGTGGGGCTTTTCATTTTAAAGATGATCCAGTTGATGAATTTTATACCATCACTGATAGGGGACCTAATATACCTTGTGATGACAGCACAGACATCGTAGGTGTCGAAAATTTCTGTTTTGGTAGTGTGACCGGTGCAGGGGTTCGGGTAATTGATGATATTGATAATAATGGCACTATCTTTGCCTCAACCGATTTCACGCCCACCATTTACAAGTTTAATATTGACACCGGTGGCGCTATCGGTGCAAAGGTGGGTTATGAAGTCAAGCAAACCATTACCATCAAGGATCGCGATGATAATCCCATTTCTGGATTGCCGAATCCTTCAATCGGGATGGCAACGGAAAACGGCTATGATAATCAGGGCAATTCACTGGATTTTGATCCAGCCGGTATTAATCCAAAGGCAATAGTCAAATTGTCTAATGGCACTTTCTGGTTAGCAGAAGAATATGCCCCCAGTTTGGTTCATGTTGCGGCTAATGGACGCATCCTTGAACGCATTGTGCCAATTGGCGTAGAAAACAGTTTAGTGGATGCTAATTATCGAGTGAGTGGATTTTTACCCGCTATTTTGAAAAAACGTCATCTGAATCGGGGTATTGAATCACTGGCTATCAGTCCCGATGAGCAGTTTTTGTATTTTATCATGGAAAGCCCATTGGCAAATCCTTCTGAAAGCGCATTTTCTTATTCTCGTTATGTTCGCTTATTTAAGCTAAGTCTCCAACAGGGCGATTTTGAAAGCGTAGTGGGTGAATATATCTATACTCTGGAAGAACCGAATACTTTTACTGCCGATAACACAAACCAACAAAGCGATGTCAAAGTCAGTGAAATGGTCGCTTTAGACACTGATGAGCTAATTATTTTGGAGCGCGTCATTCGGCATACCAAACTCTACCGGGTATCATTAGACACAGCCACTAATATTTTAGGCAGTAATTGGGATATTGAAGCGCCGAATTCATCATCTTTATCTTTAGAAACTCAGTCAAATTTAGCCGTTCAAGGTATTATACCATTGAACAAGAAATTGGTATTTGATTCTCGCCGTGAAATGTCAGATTTAGATTCTAATATTGAAGGACTCGCACTGTTGAATGATGAATATGCGATATTCATTAACAACAATGAATTTGGTCAAAGTGGTGTGAAAACGCGCATCACAGTTGCTAAAATAGTGAGACAGTTGAAATAGTTGAGCAAAAGAATAAGTCGTAAAGTCTGTTCTATCCACCACGCATGAGCATCATAAATGCCCCCAATTGTGCAGGTTCCACTTCATCCGCCATAATCATTTTCATAGCAGAATAGGCTTCTTCTTGCGTTAGGGGGCGAACCCCTTTTTTGCCATTACCTAAAATACGGATATATTGTGCGAAGGGGTGTTCTTTGTAGAAGGTTGTTGTTAACATAACTATTTAGGAGATTAATGGTTAATGGGGAATGGCTTCTAAAAATTTATTCAACTACTTCAAAAAAAGGCAACTACAAAAAAAAGGCAACCACAAGGGATTGCCCATACTACCTTGAATAGCTAGGGGCAACCATAAAGGATTGCCCCAATGCCCATTATTAACAATTAACAATTAACACCTAAATGCCTCTTCAATTTCACTATCAGCTAAACTACTAGGCATAAAAGGTAATATCCTTAAAGCTAATACCGTCAAAAGTGCCGAAATACCAATACCACTCATCCCTAACATAATCTCCCAACCACTGGGGATATAAGAATGTATTTTAGCCTGATCAAAAAAGCCAGAACTAATCACTTCCATACCTGGGAAAATTTCTAATGGATAAGCTTGCCCACCAATGATAATCACATACAATAGGGCAAATCCACCTAAAAGCGTCAAGAAAGACGCAGCGACAATACTGACATGGCTATGAGAAAACCTTTCATGGTAAAGCAATAACAGTGGCAATATAGTCCCCAAAAAGAAATAGCCACCCCAAAACAATACTGTATAAATACCGCTACCCGCTAAAATAAAGTATTCCACACCATGGCGACCCGTGAAATAAAGATGACTGATATGATAAACCAGCACAAAATAAAACACCGCACCAATAAATACCCCTAACAGGGTTTTTGGTCGATGCAATACGCCTTCACCCAATGAACACTGTTTCTCTGAACAATCGTCAATGAACAACACGATTAAAAAAACAGCCAATCCCAAAGCTAAAGACAGAGCAATAAATAAGGGAGCCATAACGGCGGTGTGATAAGCCTCACGAGCCACCAAAAAACCAAAAATGGAGCCAGTACCGGTTGTTAGTATCAAACGCCAGATAAACGCAATCAGCCCGACAGTCGGATAATAACGCTGCATACGCCGTTCCATCATAAACCACAAATAGATGGCACACACAACCAAAAATCCATTATATAAGACAATATTCCAAGCAAAAATGGACTTAAAATTATAAGAAGTCATGGCAACCACAATACGATCTGGACGACCTAAATCCAACACTAAAACACTCAATCCACCAAGCAGCAAAGTGATAGCCAGTAAAGCCGACAAACGTGCCAAGGGATGATAAAAGACTTTGCGAAAAACAGAACTGATTGAAGCCACATTCAAAACACCCGATGCTGCCAAAATCAAAAAAATCGCAAAAATATGTGGCATCCCCCATACAATTTGATTATTCATACCGGTGATAATATGTCCATGATGCTCCATATTATAAGCGGCAAACAAGCCCAATAGAATCATGAGCGTTGAGATGACTATTCCACCGTAAAAACCAGCACTTTTACCTTCAATAACGCAAAAATTCACTTTCTTCATAGTTTATAGTCCTTGATAACGTATGCCCGGATTCAGTCGCATATCAGCTCGCAATGCGGTACTACCGATTTCTTTCAACCTTTTGTGAATCTCACTATTGGGATCGTTCAGATCCCCAAATAGCATTGCTTTCTGACCGTCCTTTTCGCAAGCTTCCACACAAGCAGGGTTAAGTCCCTTATCGACCCGATAGACACATAAATTACAGGCTTCGACAGTCCCCTTACCACGCGGAGAATGGGGCTTTTGATTTTCCAAAGTTTCATGAACAAAGGACCGTGCCTTATAAGGACAAGACATCATACAATAACGACAACCAATACAAATATGCCTATCCACCAAAACGATACCATCAGCACGTTTAAATGAAGCCCCCGTCGGACAAACATCGACGCAAGGTGGTTTTTCACAATGTTGACACATCATGGGCAAAGAATGTTCCTTACCTGTTTGCTTATCGCGTAAACCCACTTTGCGTATCCACTGTGGTTTTACTTCAGCACGGACCTCTTCAGTCAGTCCATGTTCTTCTATACAAGCATTGACACACGCATCGCACCCTGAAGTACATTTAGTCGTATCAATGAGCATTCCCCAACGCCGATCCGATGTGACAGCATTCTCAGGCTGATGAGCCATCGAACCTGTATATAACAGCACACCAGGAACAACTGTTATGCCGGCAACGACGGCAGTATTTTTAAGAAAGTCACGGCGATTTTGAGTAGGTGAAAATTCTTCGTTCATATAATACAGTTCCTTAATAAAATTGTGAATTGTGAAACATAGTCATTGTGAATTGAGATGAATTCTTGATTAACTATTATTCTATTTTTCCCAATTCCCAATTTCCAATTCCCAATTTCCAATTAACTAACTCAGTCCCCAATCCATTGATTCAATAACGCCTCAAGCGTTCCCTTATTAAATGGCTGCCGCTCTTCATTGAGACTCTTCCATAATGTCCACCCAAACTGGTTTTTACCCTTATCGACAAGTAATAACATGACATTGTGAGCGTTACTACCACGATGCTGTAAATCCACACGACCCACTGCATCCAATATATTCATTTCAACCGGTTGAAAGACAACTTGATGTTCCCCAACAATATCCAACTCCAGCGATGTCACTTCATAATCGCCATTGATTGAATCAGATAACACAACTTTGTGAGTGCTAAGAGTTATATAGCCACTCTTAACATGTTCGGACAACCAAAGTTCAACCTTTTTATAAACTTCCTTGATTTGCTTGATCCAAACAGCCTGTTTTTTCTCCCAGTCTGGCATCAAAACAGGTTGTTGCGTGGCAAGTCTTTTGAGTTTATCAGAAAGCGGTGTTCTGGTAAACATGCGTGACTTGTGCTTAGGCGAGGCTTTTTTATGCTGTCCACCAGCTGTGGTTGATTTAGTCCCAAATACCTCATCCCACACTAACGTCTTTTTATTTTTCACTTTAAAATAGCCACAATCTTCCGCAAAATCGACAATTGGATTTTTGATCGTCAGTTCTTCCAATTTCTTGAGAGCTTCCAAGTTATTCTCAAACAATTCAGCATCGGCTTGAAGGTTATACAACTTCCCTTTACAAAACAAGTCAACCCCTTTACCAATGTCTGAAAAACCAATGTTTTTGAGAGATTCCATGTAAGACTCAATTGAGACATACAGTTTTGAATATTCTTGTTCTGGTAAGCCAAGCATGTTTTCCATTCGCTTGATTCTTGGAGCGAGATGGAACTTTTCGAGTCTTGTTTCAAAGCGTTTGCGCCTAACTGAAAAAACCCATAAAAACAGCCCCTCATTGGGGGCATACGACTTCGTATCTGGGACAAGGCAAGCAAAACCTTCGTTCAAACGAAAACCATGATGCCTAATAACTTGTCGAGCGAACCGTTCAACTTTTTCTTCAATTGACATTATTTTATCCAATTCTTATCAGTTATCAGTTATCAGTTATCAGTTATCAGTGGAGCGTGATAAAATTTAACCCAATTATAGTATTTCGGGCATTTTATATTCACGAACCTCTGGTCAGCGAAGCTAAACTGATTTTCACGCACAGTATAATCAATTAAATCGTTTTTCAGATAAATAATTTCACAGAAAATAAATCAGAATTTATTTTTCTGAACGTCTATAAATTAAAAGCAAATTTTGTGAATGGCAAAGAAGCTGTTTTTACTGATAACTAATAACTAATAACTAATAACTGAATGGAAAAATTAGGGTGATGTGTTAGGGGTGCCTAATGAATCCAATTTTATCGAACTGACCTCATTGACCTTAGACGATATGACTTCTTCAGGATGACTGGCATGACATTGAAAACAATCAATAGTCACCGCAGCGTAGCTATGACAACTACGACAAAAATGTTCTGTTCCCTCTTTGACACTTGGATAATTACCATGCTCATCAGAAGTCACATGACAATTAATACAGGTGACTAAACTGTAATTTGAAGTCCGCATCCCATGACGCATCGTATCATTACGAGAGTGTTTAAGAAATAAACCATGACTGCGACGCATCACATCAATTGGCTCAACACAGGGCTGTTCGGCAGAAAAGTTTGTTTTAGCCTTAGGCGGGTTAGGTATGGTTACACTCCCGCTTGTTACCGGTTCAGCGGCATTGACAGTTAGGCTCAACAGCAGCCCTAACATCAACTTTCCTAAAATGCTTAAATAACGTGCTTTCATATCGAAATACATCTCTCTATGCTCAATGGTTTGAATTAGAATTGGCTCTCACTTTGCTAAACCTGTCAGGTCTTAAATACCTGACAGGTTTTTACAAATCTGACTCAAACCTTAATTATTTACCTAAACCCATATTGATATACTAAAAAGGGCAAACATCCGCAAATACTTCGTAATTGCAATGGTTATACCTCATTAACATTTAATACAATCGCATCACCAACCAGTTGATGGACGCTGATGATTTGATCCATATCAAAACCATAATAAGGCACAACTTTTGTAAATTGACTCTTGCAAATAGCACAAATGGTTGCCATATGAGTCACTTGATGATCATCAGTAACCTGTTTTAGGGCTTCCATACGCGGCAATGCCCCTTTCACACGAACTTCCATCAACTCATCAGTCAATAATCCACCACCGCCACCACAACAATAGGTTTCATCATAAATGGTGTCAGACGGCATATCGTAAAAATGGTTACAACAAGCCTTGATCACTTCGCGGGGAATCACAAATTGTCCACCTGGCTTATGACCCATGCGAGTTGCCCGTGCGACATTACAGGAATCATGGTAAGTCACCCTACGATGATCATTCGCGGATTTATCCAGTTTTAATGCGCCCTTTTGAATCAGATCATAAGTAAATTCACAGATATGCTGCGGTATAGGATAACGCTTATCAAGAAAATCAAATGGTCCAGCCAACGTATTCAAGAAAGCATAAGCCACACGCCAAGCATGTCCACATTCACCAAAAACGATACGCTTCACTTTTAGATCAAGCGCAGCCTCACGGATACGCATTGATACTCGGCGCATGTTTTCATAACTACCAATAAACATGCCAAAATTACCGGCTTCAGATGCATGAGAACTCATTGTCCAAGAGATGCCGGATTGATGAAAAACTTTTCCATATCCAATTAAACCATCAACATGGGGTTCGACAAAAAAATCAGCAGAGGGTGGCACAAATAGCACTTCTGCGCCTTCTTCATCCAAGGGCAAGCGTACATCAACTCCAGTTTCATCCTTAATATCTTCTTCTAAGCCTTCTAAAGTATTGCGAATAGCGGGACCAGGTAATCCTAAATTATTACCAATTTTATAGACTTTCTCAATAATTTCATTACAGTATTTCTGCCCATAACCCACAGCATCTAATATTTCGCGAGCAGCCATAGATATTTCAGCCGTATCTATCCCATAAGGGCAATAGACTGAACAGCGGCGACATTGTGAACATTGATGAAAGTAGTTATACCAATCATCAAGCATGTCTCTAGTCAAATCCTTTGCGCCGACTAATTTTGGAAATAATTTACCTGCTAAGGTAAAATAACGACGATAGACTTGCCGCAATAAATCTTGCCGCCCAACGGGCATATTTTTAGGATCATTCGTTCCTATAAAATAATGACATTTATCTGTACATGAGCCACACTTGACACAAGTATCCAGGTAAACACGCAAGGAGCGGTACTTGGTTAATAATTCACCTAATTTATTAATGGCAACTTCCTGCCAATTATCAACCAATTCACCAGGATAACCCAACGACTCTTGCATCCCAGGTTTCGACACAAAAGAGCGACTATCCTTCATCACACCCGGTTTGATGACAGGTATAACCGGATAGGGTCTGAATTCGGGCGTTTCAAACTTTGCTTTAGCCATAACCCCTCCTTAAGTTTGCGGTGCTTCAAATTGTTTAATCGCCCAGGGAGCAACATGGCGTTTTTCCCGTGCATTATCCACTTGATTACGACCTGGGCTAAAAAAGACACCTGGCGCGTGGAGTAATTTACTAAACGGAAATACAATCATTAATAGTATGACTGCAGCGAGATGCACCAATAACATACTATCAGGTGGCATTTGATATGCCGACAGTTCAAAGTTTTGCCATTGAAAACTGATGACACTCAACATGAACGCTTTAAACTGTACAATATCTGTGCGCGTGACAAAACTCATCAATACTCCACTAACACCAATCACTAACAATAAGACAAGCATTAAGTAATCCGAAGCACTGCTAATATAACGCATCCGTTCTACAAACAGGCGACGTGCTAATAATCCTAGCAATCCAAACAACATGGCAAAACTAGCATACTTACCAAAGGGTTGAATTAATTCCACCAATTCCCAAATTGGATAAATAACCCACTGTGGATCAATAAAATAGCGCAGATGCCTGAGCAAAATTACCCATAAGGCACCATGAAATATCATTGCAAAAAGCCAAATCCACTTGTTGGAACGAAATAGGCTTTTAAATAGTATAACTTCCAAGAGCATACGAATAACAACACCACCTGTAGTTAAGGGGGCAGGTGTTGTGGGTATTTTTAAAGGGGCAGGCGTTTTCGTGTATTGATATATTTTATAGCCCACCCCTAATATTAAAATCAAGGTTGCTACATAAAATGACAGCGCATAAAACGTAGTCCAAAATCCCATAAGTGCTTCCTTATTACCCCCTCCCATCTTTAATAAAGATCAAAAATGGGAAAGAGAAAGAGTGGTTAATTTTTAGATACAGCCCGTTGGCTTTGGTAAACCTGCAAAACGGCAAGCTTGTTTAGCAGGACCATAAGGGAACAATTCATACAGATACTTGCTGTTGCCCTTATCTTTACCCAATTTTTTGCCAATTGCCTTAGTCAGCACACGGACGGCTGGGGCAATTTGATACTCGTCATAGTAGTCACGTAGGAACTTCACGACTTCCCAATGACTTTCAGTCAGTTCAATCTCATCTTGACTGGCTAACACTTTAGCCACATCTTCATTCCAATCCTTTAGATCAGTTAAATAACCTTCTTCGTCAAGATCGACGGTTTTACCATTGACATCAATTGCCATTATGTATAATCCTCATTTTATTGTGAACGAAAACACCATCCAAACTATTGTTTGAAACCAAACCATTTTCCAACCCGGTTTTTCAAAGCAAAGGGCAACCACAAGGGATTGCCCCTACATAAAAAATAAAAACTATAACCACGCCTGTACCGTATTCTCAGCGGCTAAATCGACAAAACCTGCATAATCAACGGGCTTGACACCATCAATGACATCACCTATCCTCATACCTCGCGCCTCAACATCAGGCACTAACACATAAATACTATAGCTTTTTAAGCTATCGGTGATAAGCGATTCAAGGCGTGTCCCCTTGAGTGCGCCATAAATACCGTCTTCAAACAGCAAAACGCTATGACTTGCACGAGCAAAACGCAAACAAGTTTCTAGCGAGTTAGTTTGAAACGGTGACTTATTGACCGTATGTAACATATCCATTCTCCCACTTAGAAACTTAACACCACATCTTGTTGTTCCATTAACAGGGCTAATTCATCTTGATTGACTATTGAAATAGAAGATTTTTCCTTATAATCATCATCTTCATCTTCATACACCAGTTCCATCAAATCATCAGCCGTTAAACCACGTTCATCTAGGGACGCTTTATCCACATAGATTTTATTGACATCATAGTCACCCAAGGCAAGGTATGTTTTTGAAAAATCCTTCATACCAATCCCAGAATCGACCGATGTTTTTTGGTCTTTCTTCAATTGATAAACGCCGTCATCAATAAAAGCCAAACTAACATCTTGGTCAAACGCAGCTCCAATCAACACCACTTCTAAGGACTCTAACGCATAGATAGTACCATAAGGAGCTTTGCGGTTGACATACAGGAATTTTTTGATTACTTCATCTTCCATTTTATATTCCCCTTAGTCTCCAAATACCACTAAACGTTCCGATTGAATACCCGCTTCAATCAGCTGACCTAAACCAGAGATGTGGAACCCCTCGGCAATATTATGAGCATCTTTGCCTTGACGTTTAGCCTCATTCTCATCTAGCATACCCCGTCGTTGGGCAGCCGCAATACAAACGACCAAATCTAGCTTATATTCTTTAGATAATGCGGACCAACGGTTAGCAATATGACGGTCATCTTGCGGTGGCACCAGTAGGCGCGATGCATTATAAACCCCATCATGGTAGAAAAAAACACGAAAAATTTCATGTCCCTTTTCCAAGGCTGCTTTAGTAAATTGATAAGCAGAATCAGAGGCTTGGTGTTGATACGGCCCTTCATTGACCAAAATACCAAACTTCATTATATAAGACTCCTTTATTTAATTATGAATTGTAAATTGTGAATGACTAATTCACAATTCATAATCATTCACAATTCACAATCCACAATTCACAATTAAAAACGAATGTGTGCCGAAGCATTCAAACTATCACGGGCACCACGCCAGTCATCAAGATGGTACTTGGTAAACGGCAACTCGGTTAATTCAAAGAAACGAGGCCACCCAATTCGTTCTACCCAGTCAGAAAGACGTTCCCAATCTTTTGCATCACCTTTGTAAACATTCAGGATCTTTTTGAGAATGGCAGCAACTTCAGGCCAACGGGGTGGATTATTAGGTATACCAGCGGCAACCAATTTATGGAAAGTCGGCTTACCACGAGCATTGGAATTTTTACCACCCACCCAAATAGCCAGTTTGGAATTTTCTGGATCATTAATCTGCATGGGCGGACAAGGTGGATAGCAAGCTCCACAGCAGATACATTTCTTTTCATCCACTTCTAACGAAGGTTTACCATTAACCAATGCAGGACGAATGGCAGCAACCGGACACCGGGCTACAACCAACGGTCGTTCACACACGTTAGCCACTAAGTCATGATTAATCTTAGGTGGTTTAGTGTGTTGAATGTTAATGGCGATATCGGCTTGTCCACCACAGTTGATTTGACAACAAGAAGTGGACATGTGTACCCTGTTAGGCATATTTTCGTGGGTGAATTCTTCGTGCAATTCATCCATCAACGCTTTAACAACGCCAGATGCATCAGACGCTGGAATATCACAATGTAACCAACCTTGCGTATGGGCAATCATAGTGACAGAAGGACCAGTACCGCCAACAGGGAAACCTTCAGATGTCAGTTTATCAACAAGTGGCTGCACCGATGCTTCATCGGAAACCATAAATTCAATATTGCTGCGAATAGTAAAGCGAACATGGCTTTCAGCGTATTTATCCGCAATATCACACAGATTCCGAATAGTATATAAGTCCAATTGCCGTGGCGTGCCCGCACGCACCGTCCATATTTTTTCGCCGCTTTTTGCGGTATGGCATAAAACACCAGGGCGAGGACGTTCATGATATTTCCATGCACCGTAATTTTTCGCCATAAGCGGGTGCATATATTGGAACGGATCCGGTACACCGCTTTCGATGGGCATCCGTGGTGGCATAAATAACCTCCTAATTCAGTTATCAGTTATTAGTTATTAGTTATCAGTTAATTCAAGCTGCCTTACGATCATTCCACTTTTGGGCTTCTTCATCCCAATCAACCATATTGACATAAGAACTCCGACGGGGTTCAGATATCATATTGGGAACCACATCCAAGCCAATTCCTTCCAGGAAATTAGCCAAACCAATACGATCAATCATTTCACCTGTGCGTTCATGTTCTAACGCATTTTCGGCGAAAAAGTCAATGACATTTTCAGCCATTTCCACTAACCCTTCGTAGTCTTCTTCCGTCTCAAGCTTCATAAAGGGCACAATCACCGTACCGAATAAATCACCAATCTTCAAAGTACGTTTACCACCCATCAGAATGGTCACGCCCTTGTCATCACCAGGAGACAATGCTTTGGTCATCACGTTAATGCAATGCATACAACGCACACAATTACGATTATCAACGGCTAAGGTGTCGTCATCATTAAGTGACAAAGCCTTTGTTGGGCAGCGAGTGATAACGTTATCCACGATATACTTACGCCCTTTTTGCGCGACATACGCCTTGACTTCATCCTGATCGACTTTCATGTCATCACGCCAGGTGCCAATGACGGACATATCAGATCGTTGCACTGAATTCATACAGTCATTGGGACAGCCAGATACCTTAAATTTAAATTTATAAGGCAAGGCCGGACGATGCATATCATCCAAAAAATTATTCACTAACAAGCGGAGAATTTTCTGCTCATTGACACAAGACTGTTCGCAACGAGCCGCACCCACACAGGACATTCCCGTCCGTACTGCCGGTCCCGCGCCGCCCATGTCAAACCCTATATCATTCAGATCATCAAAAGCATCTTGAATTTTATTGGACTTGGCACCTTGGAACATAATATCGCCACTTTGTCCATGAAAAGCAATCAAACCGGAGCCATGTTTTTCCCAAACATCACACAACTCACGCAAGATTTTGGTATCATAATGCATACCAGCAGGTGGCATAATACGTAGGGTATGAAACTCTTTGGACTCTGGATATTGATCGCCCACTTCAGAAAAACGCGGGATAACACCCCCTCCATAGCCTCGCACACTAAGTGTGCCACCTTTCCAATAGCCCTTGCGGGTTTTATAAGATAATTCCAATTGACCTAGAAGATCAACCATTGTATCTTGATACGGTTTACCTTCATCATTGGCCAGACGCTTGAGTCCAGTTACAAAACTAGGCCAAGGTCCACTTTCTAGTTGGTCAAGCATGGGAGTATCATGCATTGGTTTGCTCATAAATCAAGCTCCTTTAGTTAACATATCAATTATTATGATAATTCAAGTTTGCTATTTCATAAATTAAACTTTAGTTTATCATAAAATACTAATTTAGTATTCCATAATCAAGTTTTTTTATGATCACAAAAATAATTTATTTTAGCACAACAAATTATTTAACATCAATGAAAGGCATTCTATAAAATCACTCTACTAACTAGCTAGTTATTATTCAGTCTTAGAGTGTTAAAATTCAAGGTTTTTAAAAATACCTTCGTCAATTTTAAGTTTTAGCGATCTCCAAAAAAATACTGATTTTTAGTAAAATCAATTTGAGCTTAAAGTTTATGCGAAGCAAAAACATTAACATAGAAAATTAGAAATTGACTTATTCTAGAAATTGACAGTTTTTACAATTTAGCAAATGTATGATTTTAAAATATTAAAATATAATTATATCATAATTAAAAATAATATAATTATAGTTCAGATAAATAAATTCACACGATAAACCTGGAAAAATTCAAATACCTGACAGGTTTTTGAAAGTTATTTACCTGAACATCTATATATACAATTATTTTTAATCTAAATGATAAAATTTCATTATCAATATTTTCGATAAAATGTAAAAATCGTAAATATTAGAGCTGATGTCAATTTTTAAATTATTTAGCTTTGTACAGGATAAAAATGGGTGCTTATGTATAACTATATGATTTTACATAAGTTTTTTATTTAGCACTTTACCAAGAATCAATGAGTTACAACTTTTTGTCCTGTACAAAGCCGTTTTTAATAAAAATTTTAAGGAATGCGAATTTAATAAAATCTGAAACTAAGATTTAACAGTTCAACTTTTTGATTTATTAAAACCTGAATCTTAAGTGATTGATTTTTTAGGTTTTTATAATTTGATGAGTTTATGAAATATAAAACATAATTATTAGATTTCTTCCTGAATAAAGCAAACTTTATTAACATTTTAGGTAGGGTGGGTAAATATAATATGTGTGACACTTGTGGATGTAATATTACACCCCGTTTTGAAGAAAAAGATGGTATTGTAACTGTACTCAAAAATTTGCTTTCTGAAAATGATCATCAAGCTACCCATAACCGTAGCCATTTTGATAAGGCGGGAGTTTTATGTATTAATTTGATGTCTTCTCCCGGTTCAGGTAAAACGACTCTTTTAGAAGCCACTATTGAAGCTTTACAATCAGATTTAGCAATGGCAGTTATTGAGGGAGACTTGGAAACTGAAAACGATGCAGAGCGGATCCGTGCTAAGGGCGTGACGGCGGTACAAATTTCGACAGGTAGTGCTTGTCATTTGGATGCTAAAATGATTCATCATGCTCTACATAAAATTGATCTCAACGATTTGGATGTTTTATTTATTGAAAATGTGGGTAATTTGGTTTGTCCTGCCAGTTTTGATTTGGGACAGCACCGTAATGTGACGCTGTTATCTGTCACGGAGGGAGATGATAAGCCGGCTAAATATCCTGTGATGTTTCGTGCGTCGGATTTGGTGCTATTGAGCAAAACGGATTTATTACCAGTGCTTGACGACTTTAGTGCTGAAAATGTGGAACAAAACCTGAGAGCACTTGCTAAAGACATTCCTTTGATGCCTGTTTCAGCGAAAAAAGATTTGAAATTGGATGATTGGTTTAACTGGTTACACAGTGAAATCCAGCAAAATAAAAATCGTACTCAGTGAAATAGGGACAATTCATTGTTTTTCCACTCAGAGGCTCATTACTATGTTGCTTGATGCCAAAGCTTGGCTGAAAAAAATTCAGGCTTTGACGCTGCCAAATCCCGTTAAAATTATGAATGTCTGCGGCGGACATGAGCGAAGCATTACTCAGGCGGGGCTACGCAGTGTACTTCCAAAAAATATGAGTCTTATACCAGGACCAGGTTGTCCAGTGTGTATTTGTCCTGAAGAGGATATATATGAAGCGATACAACTCGCTTTGAAAGAATCTGTGACCTTGGTTACTTTTGGTGATATGCTGCGAGTACCTGTTAATTTGCCGCATCGGGAGATACGCTCCTTGGAACAAGCCCGCGCCGCCGGTGCTGATATTCGTCCTATTGCTTCACCGACAGAAGCAGTTCACATTGCCCAAAAAAACCATCATCAGCCGGTCGTATTTTTTGCGGCTGGGTTTGAAACAACGATGGTACCGGTTGCCTCTATGCTGGCTGAAGGTGTGCCTGATAATTTGTATGTATTGATGTCCGGCCGTTTAACCTGGCCGGCGGTGTCAATGTTATTAGATTCCGATGAACCTGGTTTCGATGCACTGGTAGCCCCAGGTCATGTTTCTACCATTATGGGTGCAAAGGAATGGGCTTTTGTTGCAGAACAATATTCTATACCCACAGCTGTGGCTGGTTTTACTTCAGAAAGTTTGTTGGCAGCGTTTTATTCCCTATTGCGCCAACTGATTGAAAATAAACCTTTTCTTGATAACTGTTATTCTGAAGTCGTGCGCGATAGTGGTAATCCCACCGGCAAACGGTGTTTGAAACAAGTGATGAAAATTGTGGATGCTAATTGGCGAGGAATTGGTATTATTCCCCGTTCTGGTTTTGTTTTAAGGGAAAATTATGCCATGCATGATGCTCGTATTTGTTTGCCATCTTATGCTGATAATAGCCGCAAGCGGCTAGGTGAAATGCCGGCTGGCTGTGACTGTGCTAAGGTAGTGCTTGGGAAAATCTACCCAAATCAGTGCAAACTTTATGGTAAAATTTGTACGCCGCGTCGTCCAATTGGACCCTGTATGGTTTCTGATGAGGGGGCTTGTCGTATTTGGTGGAGTAGTCAAAAAAAATGTTCGGGTTTTACTTAGGAACGTGCCTGAAATAAGTAAGGTTTACCATGCATGAAGCCTTGCGATTATAATTTTTAATGATATTTATGATTAAAAAAAATATTTTACTGTTCTTATTATTGATGGTTTATAGTATTGATAATTCACCTGCTCAAAATGATGATGTCAGGTTATTGCAGTTAAGTGATAGTGGACGTATTGTAAAATTATCACCACAGGTGCGGATTATTGAACGGAAGCATAGTATTCCTACTATTAAGATGGAAACGATTCGAGCATTTCTTAATCGTCCCCAATTGATCACAGAAGAAGAAATTGAGTTTGCCGGTTCTATTATTGCTAATCTTGAAGAATCGCTGTTTTCAACTAAAGGTAGTCAAATTTATGTTAAGGGGCTTGATGACGAACAAGTGGGAGACAAATATACTATAATACGCCTTGGTCAAGCCTATCGTAGTCCCTTAGAAGATGATGATAATGAAATATTGGCTTATGAGGCTATCTATATTGGAAAGGCAATACTTAAAGTGACTGCTGAACCATCACTCTTAGAAGTGACTGCTGCAGTTAATGAAATTCGACTAGGTGATCGGTTGCTACCCTTAAATAAACAAGTTTTTCAAGAAGATATCTATCCCCATTCACCAAAAATGTTAGAAGATGCGTACATTATTGCAGTAGTTGGTGACACTTCAATGATTTCTCAATATCAAATAGTGGTCATTAATAAGGGCTTAGATGATGGAATGGAAAGAGGTCATTTGTTGGCGGTTTTAAAGGGCAAGGATCAATTTGAAAAGATCAGTGGGGAAGGTATTGCTTTACCAAAACGACGGGCGGGTACTGTGCTAGTATTTCGTGTATTTGACCGCGTCAGTTATGCTTTGGTGATGTCCTCCTATTTGCAGATTAATTTACTTGATATTGTGACTGTCCCTTGAACCAAAATGTGGGTGAAGAATATTGGCTGGCTCTTGCCCATGCTCCCTGTTTATCTGTGCGAAGATTTGTTCGCCTCATCAATTATTTTGGTAGCCCACGTAATGTGTTTGAGGCAGGTTGCTGGGAATGGCAGGGTCTAGCCTGTGATTTGCGGTGTTATCTACAACATCCTAATTGGTATGCGGTCGAAAAAGATATGCAATGGCTGGCACAGCCGGGTCATCATTTATTAACTTTGCTTCATCAGGATTATCCTCGCCTCTTGCGCGAAATTTATGATCCGCCACCACTGTTATTTGTTCAAGGTAATTGTGCTGTTTTATCTGAACTGAAAAAACTGGCTATAGTTGGTACCCGTCATTCTAGTCCAGAAGGTGAAGAAATGGCTCAAGCATTTGCGAAAAATTTATCCTACTTGGGTTTTACTATTACCGGTGGTATGAGAGTGGGTATTGAAAGTGCAAGCCATTGGGGCGCACTGGCAGGAACCGGTAAAACTATTGCCGTTGCAGTGCGGGGGTTAGACGAAGTGTACCCCACTCAACATTATGTTCTTGCACATAAAATTGCGGAAAAAGGGGCTTTGATATCCGAATTTCCGCCTGGAACACAGATTAAACGCCAGCATTTTCCCTCCCGTTGCAGGATTATCAGTGGTTTGAGTTTAGGTACTTTGGTGATTGAAGCTCCAAAGCCGAGTACTTCGATACTAACGGTGCGCTTTGCCCTTGAACAGGGGCGGGAGGTTTTTGCTATACCTGGTTCTATCCATAATCCCTTAGTCAAGGGTTGCCATCACTTGATTAAAGAGGGTGCTAAATTAGTGGAAACCGTGGATGACATACTTGAAGAATTGCAAATTTATTTGTAACTACTCAGGTTTGATCGAAGACTTCATGACTTTTTTGAGCATTTACCAAAATAGGAATATCCATTGAGCAAAGCTGAAGAAGAATATTGGTTAGCTTTAGTGCGTGCCCCGAATGTGGGTCCTATCACCTTCCAAATCCTGGTTAAGCACTTTAAAAGTCCACGCGGCGTGTTTGAGGCTGATCAATCAGAATGGCAGGATTTAAAATTGAAGGTAAAATTGAAGGAAAAATTGCAAAACTACCTCCAAAATCCTGACTGGTTTGCGGTTGAAAAAGATATGCAATGGTTGGACAAACCAAATCATCATTTGCTGACTCTTGACCATCCAGACTATCCACCCCTATTGCGCAGCGAAAAAATTGCAGATCGTCCTCCACTATTATTTATACATGGTGATGCTGCATTACTTTCTAGTAAGCAATTAGCCATAGTGGGAACACGTTATCCCAGTTCCGAAGGTGAGCAAACGGCGAGAGAATTTGCAGAATATTTATCTCATCAAGGTTTGACGATTACCAGTGGCATGGCGTTGGGGATTGATGGTGCAGCCCATTGTGGTGCATTAGCTGGTTCGGGTAAAACTATCGCAGTTGCTGGGACCGGATTAGATCGCATTTATCCCCCTCAACACCGTGAACTTGCCCATAAAATTGCTGAAACGGGTGCATTAGTATCAGAATTACCACTAGGAACATCGGTTCAACGCCGTCATTTTCCCATTCGTAGTCGTGTAGTCAGTGGCTTGTGTTTAGGAACTTTGGTTGTAGAGGCACCTGAACGAAGCGGTGCCTTATATGCCGCAAAGCATGCACTTAAACAAGAACGTGAAGTTTTTGCCATTCCTGGGTCCATTAATAATCCATTGGTAAAAGGATGCCATCAGTTGATTAAAAAGAAAGGGGCTAAATTGGTGGAAAAGGCAACCGATATTCTGGAAGATTTGCAGATTTATCGCTCATTGACTACTCCAAATAAAATAGAAACACCTCATTTTTCCCCTAAACAAAATACAAATAACGAAATACACCCGGTTCCTTCAAGCACGACAACGGACTCTCCCGCGTCTCAACCTGTCCGTACAAAACCCAAAAATAATCCAAGTGATTTGGATAGTAATGATGTCCAATTATTGAATCTTTTGGAGGCTGGTCCCACATCAATTGATGCTTTAGTTGAAAAATGTGGATTCACCGCCGCTTCGGTGTCATCCATGTTGTTAATGCTTGAATTACGTGGGCTAGTGACGCTCAATCCAGGGGGACTTTATGCTCGAATTTAATTAATGCTTTACATTAAATCGCTATGTCTAATGCTTAATGATTTAGAAAGACGATTTTTACAAAATGTATTGAAAAAATAGTTTTCAAGACTGGTATATTCTTTTTCATTAACCATTAATAATTAACTATTAACGATGTTAGATAAAAATTCTTTACAATTACAATACATTATTGACGAAGCAGGGAACAAAAAGGCTGTCATTATATCCCATTCTCAGTTTGAAGAACTTTTGCAAAATATGGCGACACTGGCGAAACGCGTTGAAAAGGATGAAAAATCCAGTGCTAATTCTGCTACTAAGTTACAAACAATGGCTTCTAAAACAGTGGCTCCTCAAACTGTGATCGAAAAACAAAATGTTTCAGAAAAGCAACAATATGATTGGTTAAACAAAATACCAGAATTACCAGCGCATTTTGTGCCTGATTCGTTTCTTTTCAGTGAAATTCAATCAGCATTACTTATGGAAATGTCTGAGCAGGCAAAACCGCCTATTATCCTCCAAGGTTCTAGTGGTACAGGTAAATCAGTTCTGGCAAGTGCTTTAGTGCGAGATGTTAAGATTCGAGAAACCTTTGCAGAAAATATATTTTGGTTTAATTTGGGTACTGATGTTGAAGTGCTCGCTCACCAAATTACGCTTATTCAAGCTTTAGGTGGAAGTTCAAGTGATATTTTTGAGGTTGAAAAGGCGACCGAGCGTTTGCGTGAATTATGTACAACACGCCGTTGTTTGGTGATTTTAGATGATGTCTTGGAAGCAGAAGATATTTTGGCATTTCATGTTGGAGGGGAACGTTATCAACTTTTGGTAACGACCACTGAAAATAATATGTTGGAGGTGATTCAGTATTTTATAAAAGAGGCCAAAAATTATACGCTCAAACCATTTTCTGAAAAGCAAGCCATAACGTTTTTTATTTATTCTCTAGCACGACCCAATGTGACCGTTTCTTCTATTCCCATTGATATGAAACAGATGGTACAGGCTTGTGGTTATTTACCTTTGGCACTCAAGCTGATAGCCAACCTTGCACGTCAAGGTCCACTATCCAAATTAAAGACTTTGCTGGATCGTTTACTTAATGAGGATTATGAATTTCCAAATAAATATCCTCGTGCCTTGATGCAAGCATTGCAACTTAATCTAGAGTTATTGGGAGATGAGGGTGACTATTATATGACGTTAGCGGTTTTTGGGGGTTATTCGCGCATTCCTGAATCGGTGGTTCTTATGTTATGGCGTTATTTGTATCAAATTCGAGAATACCAAGCGAAAGCATTGATTAACAAATTCGCTAAATACGGGTTGTTGCAGCTCAATGAGACTTCATCACAGCGATATTTGAGTTTACACACCTCCCAACATAATTATATCAGTGCTGAGTCGGATTTAGAAAAATTGCATGGTCATTTGTTAGCTGCCTATCGTCTCCAGTGTAAACAGCATGGTTGGATTAGTGGTCCTGATGATGGTTATTTTTTTGAATATCTTTGTATGCACATGCATAATGCTGGACGTGATAACGAATTAAAATCTCTTTTGTTAAATTTTGACTGGCTAAAAAATAAATTGCAAGCAACAAGTATATATGCTCTGCTAAATGACTATGAATGGATAAAAAACAAACAGATTGAAGAAGTCAAGAAAGCATTGCATGATACCGCTTTGCTTTTAATAACTCATAAGCAAGAATTAGCCAATCAACTCCTTGATAATCTACTGGGTGAAAAATCCTCACACAACAACAAGGATATTCAAGCTTTACTCAATCAAGCACAAGAAGCGTCTCCAAACTGGCAGTGGCAACCTCGGTTTCCTGATAAGGTTAAGTTTTAGTTACCACCGGTTCCACCGGTGGCGACTCACATTCATGGAACCCCATTCGTTATGTTAAGTTTTTAAACTTTAGAGTAAATTTTACTTCCTTGCTGTTTAAATTCTGCCGCTTTTTCTTTAAGCCCCGTTTCTACAGCCATTTTTACATCATTAATGCCCTTTTGTTTGGCATAATCACGTACATCTTGTGTGATTTTCATCGCGCAGAAATGGGGACCACACATGGAGCAGAAATGCGCGTTTTTCGCGGGTTCTGATGGCAATGTTTCGTCGTGATATTCGATGGCACGGTTCGGATCTAAGCCTAAGTTAAATTGATCTTCCCAACGAAACTCAAAGCGAGCCTTAGAAATGGCATTGTCACGATATTGCGCCCCAGGATGACCTTTGGCTAAGTCAGCAGCGTGGGCTGCTATTTTATAGGCAATGATCCCTTCACGTACATCATGTTTATTGGGCAATCCTAAATGTTCTTTGGGGGTAACATAGCAAAGCATGGCACATCCATACCAGCCAATCATTGCTGCACCGATGCTGGAGGCAATGTGGTCATAGCCAGGAGAAATGTCGTTAATTAAGGGACCTAGGGTATAAAATGGGGCTTCATGGCATTCTTTTAATTGCTTATCCATGTTTTCACGTATCAAGTGCATGGGTACATGACCAGGACCCTCTATCATGGTTTGTACGTCATGTTGCCAGGCTATTTGGGTCAATTCACCTAATGTCTCTAATTCGGCGAATTGCGCGGCATCATTAGCGTCTGCAATGGAACCTGGACGCAAACCATCTCCTAATGAAAAAGCCACGTCATAAGCCTTCATAATTTCACAAATTTCCTCAAAATGGGTATAGAGAAAACTTTCCTGATGGTGAGCTAAACACCATTTCGCCATGATAGAGCCGCCCCGTGAAACGATGCCGGTTAATCGCGTGGCGGTAAGGGGAATGTGAGCAAGGCGCACACCTGCATGAATCGTAAAATAATCTACCCCTTGCTCTGCTTGTTCAATTAAAGTGTCGCGGAATAATGCCCAGGTTAATTCTTCAGGCTTACCATCCACTTTTTCTAGTGCTTGATAAATCGGCACAGTGCCGATGGGAACAGGGGAATTTCGCAAAATCCATTCACGGGTTTCATGGATATTTTTGCCGGTGGATAAATCCATCACTGCATCTCCCCCCCAGCGAATTGACCAAACCATTTTTTCGACTTCTTCTTCAATAGAAGAGGTGGTGGCAGAATTGCCTATATTGGCGTTAATTTTCACTAAAAAATTGCGTCCAATAATGATCGGCTCCAATTCGGGGTGATTAATATTGGCAGGAATAATAGCGCGTCCCCGCGCAACTTCATCACGAACGAATTCAGGGGTGATTTCTTTGGGAATTGATGCCCCAAATGATTCCCCAGGATGTTGAGCTAATAGCTTTAAATTATGGACTGTTTGTAAGCGTTGGGTTTCGCGGATAGCGATAAATTCCATTTCGGGAGTAATGATGCCACGACGAGCATAGTGCATTTGTGTGACATTTTGTCCGGCTTTAGCGCGGCGCGGTGGACGGATATGGGCAAAACGTAATAATTTTAATTCAGGATCTGCTTGACGGTGTGCAGCGTAGTCTGAAGTGATTGATGGTAAAATTTCTGTATCGCCCCGCTCTTCTATCCATGTGCTTCGCACATCCGGTATACCTTTACGTACATCAATACTCACATCGGGATCAGTGTATACCCCCGATGAATCGTACACTATAACAGGCAAATTAATTTCATGTACACCGTTTTTTAATACAGTATCTGATAAAGTGATCTCCCGCATAGGAACTCGGATATCGGGGCGACTACCGATAATATAATTTTTTTTAGAATTGGGAAATGGTTGAGTTGAGATGGCATCAATTTGTGCAGTTTGACTTAAAATATTTGGGGAACTCATGGTAATCATTACCTTTTTGATTTTAAAAAAAAGCACTTAGTGCAAAAGAAATAAGTAGATATATGCATCCCTACGCCAGTATAGGCTGGTTCAGGTTCAAAGGGTGTGTTCTCAGCCAACAATGGTACCCCTAGCAAAAGGCATTATATCATAAGTTGTTGTGCTTGAATAAAAAAAACCATTTTTATCAAATCATAGATCACTGCTGTCAAAAAAATTGAAAGATTAATGGAAATCAAGTTTATATTTTTTAAGTTTGATGTGTTAGAATATAAATTGAAAAATGATGAAATATTTTCACTTACTTTTTCCAATTGACAAAAACAGGTAGAAATTTAATGTTATATAAAAATCTCGCTATTGCGATAATAACGGCACTTGGTTTACAAATGAGTATTTGCAACGCCAATGATAAGACGGATGAAAGTGTTGATAAAAAATCATCCCATGATATGCATTGGAGTTATCAAGGCGACACAGGTCCTGAACATTGGGGAAGTTTGTCTGAGAAATACGCTGCGTGTGCCACTGGTAAAAAACAATCTCCTATCAATATTGTTGATAGTTCAACAACAGATTTACCTCTGCTTGAATTTAATTATAATCCCATTCCATTGGTGATTGAAAACAATGGACATACTATCAAGATGAATGCTGATGAAGCTGGGACTTTAAAAGTAGGTGATGAAACCTATCAATTGCTCCAATTCCATACCCATGCGCCTAGCGAAGGTGCCATTAATAATATACGTTCTGATATGGTGCTCCATCTGGTCCATCAGAATGCTCAGAACAAACTTGCGGTGGTGGCACTGTTGTTAAAAGCGGGTGAAGTGGCTAATCCCCTCATTGAAACTTTGTGGAATGTTATGCCGACAAGTGTGGGGGAAGCCCAAAAACATGATGTGCAGATTGATATTAATCAACTGTTACCCAAGGATAGAAGTTACTATAACTATGATGGTTCTTTGACCACACCCCCCTGTACAGAAGGGGTGAACTGGATTGTACTCAAACAGCCGATGTCGATTTCTACCAAACAGTTGGAACAATATCAAGCTGTTTATTCTCACAATGCACGCCCTTTGCAAGATTTAAATGATCGTAAGGTACTTTCTTCTGATTAAGCGAATGTATTTGATGTTCAGAAAAAATCATTTCACAAGGAAGGCGAACGCTTAATTTAATGATAATTTCTGAGGGACTTACTCAAAAATAATATACCGCCCTGACAGGTTTTAGAAACCTGTCAGATTTGTCGTTTCTATTGATAACTGAACAATGCAAAAATTACTGATACTTGATAGAGATGGCGTGATTAATCATGATTCGGATGATTTTGTTAAATCCCCTGATGAGTGGAAACCTATTAAAGGCAGTCTTGAAGCCATTGCGCGTCTTAATCAAGCTGAATATTGGGTGGTTATTATCACCAATCAATCTGGCTTGGCGCGTGGTTTGTTTACATTAGAAGACCTTAATCAGATTCATCAAAAAATGCATAAACAATTGGCTAATGTTAATGGGAGAATTGAAGCTATTTTCTTTTGTCCACATAGCGATAAAGAAAATTGCACCTGTCGTAAACCTCGTTCTGGACTTTTTAAAGATTTGGCTAATCGTTTAAGTATTTCTTTAAACAATGTGCCGGCAGTGGGAGATTCACTACGCGATTTACAAGCGGCGAATGCAGTCGGCGCAATGCCAGTCTTAGTACTGACGGGTAAAGGGCAACAGACATTGCATCATATAAAAGAATTTCATTCTAAATTTGATCGTATTCCTGTATATGAGAATTTAGCTGCTTTTGTTGATGAATTGCTAGAAAATAGTTAATTTGATTTGGGGATGCGGTGGTCTGCCCATACAATTTAAAGAAATCCGATTTTTAAAAAATCGGATTTCTGCCCTAACATTAAGAATATAGCCAGAAAGACTATTTCTTTCATTAAAGACTGAGTCGTTATAAAATTGATTTAAATCAAGGCAATGTACCATATCATTAATTAATTGCTGCACTGTATTTGTCAATGAGGGGATTAGCAATGATAAAGGAAGATATTCCTGTTTATTATTTTAGCAAAATTAAAGACTATGAGTTAAGAAAATTAGTTAATATAAAACAACAATTTTCAAATAATATTTTTGATAATTGGTTTAATAACCCAATCATTATTAAAGATAGTGAAATTAAATTTTTAACTGAACTTCTAAACAAAGAATTTCATTTTATTAGAATTTACAAAGAAGAAGACTTAAAGGTAAAATTTATTGCGCCTATTTTAAATAAAATTGATTTTAGAAATATCAATAAAGAAATAAGAGATTTTTATGAAGAAAAAATAACCTATCAAACCGATAAATTTATTTTGACAGGCACAACCGATTTTTTAATTTCAAAAGGTTTGGAATATTCAGAAAAACCCTATTTCTTTATTCAAGAATTTAAAAAAGGCAAAGAAAGCAGTTATCCAGAATCACAGCTTTTAGCTGAATTGATAGCAGGCGTTGAATTAAATAATTTTAATACAATGAAAGGTGCTTATATTGTTGGTGCTATTTGGAATTTTGTGAGATTAGAAAAATTATCAGAAGATAAATATCAGTTTTTTATTTCTATAAACTTTGACAGCACAAAGATTGAAGAGCTAAAAGGAATTTATAAAAATTTACTTTTCATCAAAGATGAGATATTTAAAATGTCTTAGGAGTCAGGATTTAATAATACCCAAATCTTAAATGTCCAAACCTGCCAGGTTTTAAAAACCTGGCAGGTTTAGTTTTCGAGGGTATTATTGAATCCTAATTCCTTAGAGAGTGTTCATCCGGAAACGCCGATTTAAGTCATTTCTTTGTATAGTATTTTATAGAAATACCCTATTTTTTTTAAAATGCATTTTTTTATACCCCATTAACCATTAAGATTAGTCTTATTGAGACTATCGTTTAACATTTTGCCAGTTCCCCATGCTAGGGCATAATCATGAATATCTCGAACCCAACTCAAAATGGGCTGTGGTTTCCAATCTAAAGGATGCATGGGAATCGTCCCGGTGCATCCTTCATAATCTTCCAAGTCACAATGCGGCATATGCAATGGAGAAGCTGACCATGCCCTCAAAGGATTACGTACAACGGGAAGACCAGCAACGCTTGCCATAGCAATGGCTTCTATGGTACTCAGATATTTTGATTTACTCAGACGAATTTCCTTATCAGCCGTTGTCGTCGGATCCAAAATAAAAGCATCTATACCACTTGGTCCAGGTGTCACGATTAGGTAATCAGGATGTGTTTCTGTCACTTCTTTACAAATAAATCCGCTTGGATGGACTTTACGTCGTGATAATCGAGGTTCTATCCAAATACTGAGTTCTACATCAGCTTTATACAAACGTACTTCACCCCCTAAAAATAGAGCCCCAGTCGGATCATCATAATATACCCAGCCTAACAACTCAAAGGCATGCAGCAATTTCACTCCACACCAACGTTGATATAAATAAGGTGTATCAGCAATTTCTACTGTGCCATGTAAAAGATTATGTAAAAAAAAGGGCAAAAACTCTTTCGGTTGTATCAACTGTTGAGCGAAACGCCTTAAACGAAGCCAGGCTGATGAACGCGGATAAGGGTGAGGTAAATTAGAAGAAGGCACTAATCTCACACCGACTACCCGCATCATCATTGTTCTGGCATGTTCTAATTTAGCTTGGGCTTCATCTAAACGTGAACGCATACTTAATAAGGTTGCACGATCATTTTGTGCATAACTTGAATCACCTTGTTGTGTTAGCAAAGAGTCATCAATATATTTAATAGTTCGTTTATGCACTTTTTCTAAAGCGGTTTGCTGTAAATCAAGCAAATGGACTAACCAACGTAATGGGCGAGTATCCAGTTCTGTCACGGGCAAAATACTTAACCAATGTGCGGGCAAAAGACGCTTTGCTGTATCTTGTTGATAATCGCTCGCACGACGAGAAAAAGTAGCTCGTTTAGGACAGGGGCTATAATGTACTATCACTTTATGGGTAGCACCTGTTGTCTGTAAATCTGCTATCAATTTGGGTATTAATCCAGTCAAAAAATCAATTGATTTTAACGAAGCTGTCGTGCTGGCGACAGTTCCCATATTTGTCGACACTTGTTGAGTGGCATGTAAGCCGGGCAAAAGTAGTTCTGAAGAAAACGTTTTGAGATCTTCGACTAATTTTTGAATAAAAGGATTCATAAAATTGTGAATTGTGAATTGTGAAACTAGATGTCCCAACCCCTCAGTGGGTTGAATGTGAATTGCACAGGTTCCACCGGTGGAAACTAAGCCAAAAGACAAAACAGGAAGTTATTTTGAAACCATTCCTAACCATTAGCTTCTACTTTCACAACTTCTGCTAATTGATGGGCAGCGTTTTCAACTTTTTGCATGTCAGTACCTTCAACCATAACCCGAATAAGTGGTTCGGTGCCACTTTTACGTAGTAAAACACGCCCCTGATTTTTGAGTTGTTGTTCTACCTCGGTGACTGCTTTTTGTATTGAAGGTTGGGAGATAATATCTAATCCTGGTGTAATAGGTACATTTATCATCAACTGTGGACATTTATGCATTCCCGTTTTTAAAATATGTAAAGGTAAACCTGTTTGCACACTTGCGGCTAAGACTTGTAGGGCGGTGATAATACCATCGCCTGTCGTTGTGCGATCTAAGCAGATAATGTGCCCGGATGATTCACCACCCAGATTGCCACCAGTTTCTTTTAACATTTCCAGGACATAACGATCTCCTACCGCCGCTCGTTTAAATGGAATCCCCTTTTTTTCAAGAGCTTGTTCGAGTCCTAAATTGCTCATCACGGTACCAACGACACATCCCTGTAAAGTATTGACTTTATGACGAGCTTGGGCAATAATAAATAATAATTCATCACCATCCACTATTTCGCCCTTGGCATCAACCATGATAACCCTATCACCGTCACCATCTAAAGCAATGCCTAAGTCAGCATTTTGATATAAAACAGCAGTTTGTAGGGCTTGGGGTTGGGTAGCACCATAACCTGCATTGATATTTAAGCCATTTGGTTGAGTACCAATGGTTTCAACTTGGGCACCTAATTCACGAAAAACACTGGGTGCCACATGGTAAGTCGCACCGTGAGCACAATCAACTACGATTCTTAATCCTTTGAAGCTAACATCATAAGGAATCGTACTTTTGCAAAACTCAATATAGCGACCTGCCGCATCTTCAATACGCTCTGCTTTGCCTAACCGATCTGGGGCAACGGTTCGCATTTGTTTTTCCATTTCAGCTTCAATAGTTAATTCTACTTCATCAGGTAATTTGCTTCCCTCCCCTGAAAAAAATTTAATTCCATTATCCTGAAAAGAATTATGTGAGGCACTGATAACGATACCGGCGACAGCATGGAAAGTCCGTGTTAAGTAAGCAATAGCCGGGGTTGGCATGGGACCAAGCAAACGTATGTCCATGCCTGCAGCAGATAACCCAGCTTGCAGAGCAGATTCAAACATATAACCCGAAATACGGGTATCTTTACCTATTAATACTTTATTTCTACTATACCCATTTTTTAAAACACTGCCCAGGGCAAAACCCAATTTAAGTATAAAATCAGGTGTAATCGGTGGAATACCGACAGTACCCCGTATTCCATCTGTCCCAAAAAATTGACGTTTTTGTTTCATTTTTTTCAATTGTACCTGTATAATTCATGACGAATAAATTTTTCCAATTATAGTATATTAAAAGTGTAACATGAAATTTAAATTTACCAAGCGAGTCAAAAAAACACGAATTAAAAAACGACGAAAAAACCAGGTTTCATGCGATATTTGCCTAATCGTATATGGTACAACATTACTACATGCCAAACACACTAATCTCGTCGCACAACCTGATGAATCTGTATTTAAATTGACACCGACAGAAATGGCGGCGGCGGCGCGACGTTTATTACCTAGAACCACTAAACAATCACGGATTGCACTCACTTTACCCAGTTCAGAATTTGTTGCAACTCAATTAAAGCTACCACCGGTGGCTATTACTGCGCAAAATCTTAAAAATGTTGTCAATCTACAATTGCCAACATTATTGCCTGGCTTGACAGAACCATTACTGCTTGCTGTACAAGCACCCATCGATGGGGAACAAACTTACGCTTTGTGGATGGCTACCAAACGGGCGGAAGAATTATGGCAAGCTTTTGATAAGGAAGGGTTATTTTTAGCGTGTATTCTACCACGTCCTTTAGTGGTTTTACCACACACTTCGGTCAGTGATTACCAGGTGTATGATGAAGATGACAACAGCATCACTTGTCTTCAATGGTCAGGTAACGTTATCCAACGCTTTTTGCATATATCTAAATTAGATTGTCAGGAAGCTGAGTTTAATCAACAGTTGGATGAAGTGCTATCAACCTTCACTGATGATGTCGAACATGTGCATAAAACGAGTGTGAAGGATTGGGAAGAGTTGCCGGTTCCACCCCCGGCAGCGTATGATTATGCCTTTTTTCCACCCCGTGCGGTATTGCGTATGGTACAAGAAGCGCTTCAAAAAAAGCGATTACGTTTAATGGCAATTATGCTATTGTTTGTCGCTGCTCTCATGGGGGGCATTTACTTTGCGATTGATTATGAAAAACGTCTCAAACAACGTTTGGTAGATTTAACACATCGTACTTTCGATATCAATCAATTACGTGCTGAAGTTGGAGCTATAGAAAAAACCATTGCTCCCATTAAATATTTTCCTCAACAACAAGTTGTGCCTGTTCTTGAAACTTTGAATAAACTGATTCCTAAAGACAGTTGGATTATCAGTTTTAAGATAGAAACAGGCTTTATCAAGCTTGAAGGATATAGTCCCAATCCGACTCAATTGATAGAAATATTAAGCCAGCAGTCGCATATTAATAATGTTGAGCAGAGCCGTGATACGACTCAAGAAAAGGGCAAAAAAGAACGCAGATTTGGTATTACTTTTAAATTGAAAAATTTTGATTTCGACGCTTATTGGTCAGAATATTTTCCAGATAAGCGATAATGGGAAGGTAAACACACAGGTTTCTCCCTACAATTAATATATTTTTGACGAAGGGCAATAAGTTTTAGCCAAGACCTGCCAGGTTTTAAAAACCTGGCAGGTCTTGTAGCAGGGACAAAACTTTTATAGATGTCCATACCCTGAATGGACACTAATTATCATCAGTAATAATATCCACGCCGGCTGGGGGGGTAAATATAAACAATTCTTTACTTAATTTTTGATTTTGTTTCATTTTATTGAAAGTAATGAAAGTTGTTTGTCCCAAATTATCTATCAGTTCAAGCCCTAACATCTTTTTTCCACTCAAGTTGATACGCATACTATCAAACGATGCTTGTGCGTCTTTAGGAATTAGCTCAAAACGCATTACGCCATTTTTAGAGGATAGCAAATTGATAAAAAAATCCTCTTCCATACGACGGCTACTACTCAGTAAAAAAGCAGGCGTTTTACCCAATGCTTGATCTAAATTTTTCACCGTCACTTGCTCTAAATCACTGTCATAGATCCATACTCTCTCCCCATCGGCAACAATTAATTGATTATAGGGTTGTTGATAATCCCAATGGAACCGATTAGGACGCTGCATATACATTTTACCCTGCGAACTTTCCAATAAGCTACCTTTTTCATTATAGAGCTTTTGTACAAATTGCGCTTGTAATGTATGCAGTTCTCGTAAAAATTTATCCAAAACTTCATGGGCATAAAGCCAAGAAGGTAAACACATTAAAACAAAAAATAACCAACGTAATTTCATAAAAATATCCTATTAACTTTTTGAGGTTTCAGTAGAAATCCTTTAATTTATAAGACTTTCCATTTAATATTACAACCCAAACTAGGCTTTTGAGCTGAATTTACCAGCTCATTTGTCAATATCGCATCTAAAGCGGCGCGTATATCCTTACCTGTTACGGGGACATCACCTTGCGGTCGTGCATCATCCAATTGCCCCCGATAAACACACTTTAGTGCCCCATCAAATAGATAAAAATCAGGCGTACAAGCTGCTTGATAAGCTTGAGCAATTTCCTGGGTATCATCATACAAATAAGGAAAAGGATAACCCAACTGTTGTGCGGCTTCCTTCATTTTTTCCGGCGAGTCATCAGGATAGTTGACAACATCATTAGAACTAATCGCAATAAAAGAAATGCCCTTTGCTTGATAATCATTAGCCAATTTGACTAATTGTTCTTGCACAAGTTTAACATAAGGGCAATGATTGCAAATAAACATAATCACAGTGGCGGTATCAGATTTTAAGTGATTAAGTGTCACCATTTCGTTGGTAACCGTATTAAGCAAAGTAAAATCTGGTGCAGTTGTGCCTAATGGCATCATATTAGAAGCTGTTCTAGCCATATTTATCGAATCCTTTAGATATGAAATTTTATAGTTTATCTGCCCGATTTTAATTTATTTTTCTGAACTCCATGCCAATAACAATAGGGTACTCCCTATCGTTCCCAAGATGACACCTAATATGAGCATATTCATATTGAAAAAACCGTATATTTTCAAGGATATAATGATGCTGGAGCTAATAATGAGGGCACTGCCAACTAAGATATGTATGAAACGCTCATGCCATAGGTGCATTTCTTTACGTAGTTGGCTAATTTCTTGGCTGATGCGTTTGATATGCGCCGAATCTTCTTGGTGTTGAACGAGTGTTTCATGGATTAGCATTGGAACTTCGGGTAAACTTTCTGCCCATTTGGGTAAATTAGTTCGGATGCCCTTGAGAAAGGCGCGTAACCCGATTCGTTCATCCATCCATCGTTCTAAGAAGGGTTTAGCCGTTTGCCATAAATCTAAATCAGGATAGAGTTGTCGCCCTAAACCTTCAATATTCAGGAGGGTTTTTTGGAGCAGAACTAATTGGGGTTGCACCTCCATTTTGAAACGCCGCGCCGTTTGAAATAGGCGCAATAGTACCATTCCAAATGAGATTTCTTTCAAAGGCTTATCAAAAATGGGTTCACAAACACTGCGAATAGCGCCTTCAAATTCTTCTATTCGCGTACCGGGTGGGACCCATTCTGAATGGACATGTAATTCCGCAACTCGATGATAATCGCGGCGAAAGAAGGCGAGGAAATTGGCAGCTAAATAATGTTGATCTTCAGTACTAAGCGTCCCCATAATACCAAAGTCCACTGCAATATAAGAGGGACGATAAGGGTTGCGAATATCGACAAAAATATTGCCTGGGTGCATATCCGCATGAAAAAAGTTATCTCTAAACACTTGAGTAAAGAAAATCTCAACGCCTGCATCGGCAAGATATTTTAAATTGACACCATGACGCTTTAAAGCCGCTATATCGCTAATGGGGATACCACTGATACGTTCCATCACGATAACATTAGATAAGGTATAATCCCATTCAATTTCGGGGACATGAAGCAAGTCAGAATCTTTAAAATTACGCCTGAGCTGAGTTGCATTAGCGGCTTCTCGTACTAAATCTAATTCATCGTAAAGCGTTTTCTCAAATTCTGCGACGACTTCCATGGGACGTAGGCGACGACCATCAGCCCAGTAACGCTGCGCAAGTTCTGCGAATAAAAACAGTAATTCAATATCTTTACGAATCCTGGGTTTTATACCAGGGCGTAAGACTTTAACCACGACTTCCCGCCCATTATGTAAACGAGCAGCATGAACTTGGGCGATTGAAGCTGCGGCTATTGGTGTCATCTCAAAACGGGCAAAGACTTCATCTAAGGAACGCGCATAAGCTTTTTCAAGAATTTGGCGGGCTTCTTCACCACTAAAGGGGGTGACTTTATCTTGTAATTTTGCCAATTCTAGGGCAATATCATCCGGCAATAAATCGCGGCGAGTTGATAGAATTTGACCAAATTTGACAAAAATGGGACCCAGTTCTTGTAAAGCAAATAAAATGCGCTTTCCCCGACTAAGGTCTTTCGGGCGTAACCAATAGCCAGGGACTAAATAAGCTAATAAGCGTAGTGGGCGAAAAATCTTGGTGGACAGTAGTAACTCATCAAGCCCATAACGCACAATGATACGGTAAATGGTCAGCATACGCATGATCTGACGAAAAATTTTCATATTTTTTTTTGAAATTTGGAATTGGAAATTGAGAATTTTCCAGTTATGATTATTGATTAGCTGTTGTTAAAACTTCTACACGTTTTTCTAAACGCTCAAGATCGTCACGCAATGTATTTATCGCATTCGATAAGCTATTTATTTCAGTACGCCTAGGTAAATGGCGAGTTTTTTCTTGCAAGTGTTCGCTGAGTTTGCGTTGTAAGGTATTGAATTGCCCATCAGCATAGTCTTGACATTGTAGAAGTGCGGTGCTTAAATTATGCGCGAACTGACTCCCGAACCATTTTGTGAATTGTGTTTCCCAATCAATGTTTAATCCTTGAAAGATGAGCAACCCTTGTTGAGCAAGGTTTATTTCCCCGTTGAGGGTGATATCTGGTTCATTTGACAGTTGGGTCCCGCGTTGTAGCAATAAACGTAAAAGGGTAAAAGGTGCCCCCGTGATCTGGACATCCACTTCACCTTCATAGTCACTAAATATAATAATGCCCTGTTCATCAGGAAACAAAGTGTAATTCAGATCAAGATCAGTTAATTCAAGACGAATAATCTTGCCAGATAATTGACCTAAAGCCTCTAAACTAGAGGGATCACAATGTAGTGCTTGATTGATCAGTGTTTCTAACACTTTTGCAGAGATTGGATTGATCAATGGTAACTCTCCAGTTGATGTAAAGGAATCGTTGCTTCATCGTGTATAACAACCACTGTGCCAGCCATTTTATCATGCCAACCTTGTTGACGCTTATCCCACAACACCCATAAAAAACCTAAAAAGAATACAATGGCAGAAAGATAATAGCCAAGATAACGCAATAGGGCTTGTTTGGGTGTAATTGGTTTGCCAGTCTGGGCATCAACAACTTTGCAATCTGATAAAAATTTACCAGGCGTTGCCCCGTAGCTAATCCAGAACAAAATAATCAACAGGGCGGGCAAAACTTCATTAATCAAAAATATTTGCCAGAAGTCTTTAAGAAAGACACTCTGCCATTCAATGGGTAGCGTGCCACTGTTAATTTCGTGGCTACCATAAAGCATATAAGATATAAACAATAACAGGGGAGCTATCCAGAGTATATCTATAAAGAGCGCCAAGGCGCGTCGCCAAAATCCTGCATATTCGGTCAAAGACGTAATCATATTAGTTATCCATTTGTAGGGGCAATCCCTTGTGGTTGCCCTCAATTATCAATATTTATAGCCTCTATGCACCGCAACAATACCACCACTTAAATTATGATAATCACAGCGATCAAAACCCGTCTTTTGCATCATTTCAAGTAAAGTGTCTTGGTTGGGGTGCATACGAATGGATTCCGCTAAATAGCGATAACTTTCAGCATCTTTAGTTATCCATTGACCTAATCGGGGTAATACTTTAAAAGAATACAGTTCATACAACGGTTTTAAAGGGCGGATTTTTAATTCTGAAAATTCCAATATTAAAGCACGTCCGCCCGGTTTTAAAACCCGTAACATTGAACGAAGAGCAGCCTCCTTATCCGTCACATTACGCAGCCCAAAAGCTATCGTAATGAGATCAAAATAATTATCGGCAAAGGGCAAGGATTCTGCATTGACTTGTGCATAGTCAACCAATATACCTTTATTAAGCAAGCGATCACGCCCAACTTCTAACATAGCCGCATTAATATCAGCTAAAACGACTTGCCCTTGCTCTCCCACTAATTTAGCAAACTTAGTGGCTAAATCGCCGGTTCCCCCAGCTAAATCAAGGACTTTTTGTCCACGCTGTATGCCCGATAATTCAATCGTAAAGCGTTTCCACAAACGATGAATACCACAAGACATTAGATCATTCATTAAATCATAGCGGCTTGCCACAGAATCAAATACTTGGGCAACGTGGTGGACTTTTTCTTTCAATGGCACTTGGGTAAAACCAAAATGGGTGGTGTTTTCAGTCATTAGTTATTAGTTATTAGTTATTAGTTATCAGTTTAAACTCCACAATAGTAGAAGTATCACGAATCAAAGTCGCCAGCCTGAGATTTTCTGAGCTGCGCTTTGATTGTTGATAATATTTACCGTTTAACTTGGTCTCATTCAGTTTCGCAATATCAATCTGCACATCTTCTATAACAACCGCTTTAATCGGTAAAGGTAATTGGTTTATCGTTCTAATAACCTCTTCTACATTATAGATGTTCAGATAAATAATTTCCTAAAGGGCATTCGCGGTGGTCTGCCCCTACAATAAAATACTTGACGTAGGGGCGAACATAAGTGTTCGCCCTGGTAAAATTAATTATCTGAAAAACTATAGCTTTGATTGAGACAGGCAACCTGAAAGCACGCTTGCTTGATGAGCGGTTATTAAACCGCCTCTTTCTATACCACAGTCTTGCTCTCCTTTGTCTACGATTAGCGGCACGTTTTTGCATCTTGTTTTTAATATAGATAAGTAGCTACTAAAAAGTCTTTTAACATTTTCTATTTTTAGAAATCCGTTAATAATCAGTGCTTTAGCAGAAAACAAAAATATTAAAATATTTATGTGTACCTACTTATAATATTTTAACTGTTTTTAGCCCCAATGTGATTACCAAAATCCCCATGATAGCACCTAATAATATATTAGCAATCGTCATGGCACTGTCATGGTAAACAAAAACTAAACTTAGCATTGTTATAACTCCTCCTACAAGGGGGAATAAAAATATAAATTTATGATGGGCTAGGCTATAGACAAATATAACATTTGCCACTGCTAGTAAGGCCATTGCTAAACTAATGGTTTGTAACAGGGGGGCGGCGGCTTGATATTTCGTGCCGAAGAGTAAAACAGTTAGTTCTACCGGCCAAAGATAACAAATCAGTGCAAATCCGCCTCCTAATAGGGCAGTCATTGCTATACTTAACCATAAAATGCGTTGATCTTCATTGTTTTCATCTTTGGCTTTTGCTGCTTCTGGAAAGAGTACAACTAATAAAACACCGGGCAGAAAAAGAGCAATTCTACCCAAAATAGCGGCGGTGGCATAAAGTCCAGCTTCTTCTCTGGAGCAATAATGTCTCACTAAAACGATATCCAGATTACCTAATACCATCATCATTGAGGTGAATATCAGTACCGGTAAAGCATATTTTCCCATTTCGCGGTAAAGTCCCACCGGCAATAGTTGACGTTCTTGTTGCCAAATATCTTTTAAACCCATTATGCAGATCAGCATCGCTCCAAAGGTTGCAAAAACGCTTGCCAATAATCCACCATTAACGCCCCATCCCAACACATAGACAAAGAGTATTGCACCAATTAATCGTAAAAATGCAGTGCCACTTGATCCGATACCGAAAAAAACAAAACGCTGTAATCCCTGAAGAGTGCCTAATAAAACGGGAACAAATAAGGATAACAGTAATTGGGTTAACATAATGATTATCGGCGTTGACTCTTGCAAATGCAGGTAGTCTTTCAACAAGGGCAGGGCAATGAGTCCGAGAGCAAAAATACCCACTGCCAGCAATGACAGTATCCGAAAACTATCTATCAGTAAGGTTTTGACTTGCCCTAGTCCATCCGCAGATAGCTGAACGGTATAGCGGGAAAATACGAGTGGCAAGACTGCCATCGGTGCAGAGATAACAATTGCTAGTGAGTTGAGGGCGTTAAAGGCACCAAAATCATCCGGTGATAATACTCGCCCAATCACCATTTGGAATAAATAGGCAAAAACGTTGCCTAGATTCATCAAGATGAGAATCAGAAAATTGTTACGAAGAAATCTTTTCATCTGTACGCAAAGCCCATGCTTCTAAAATAACGCCAACGACTAACATATAATAGCCTATGACAGCTAGCTGTTCTGCCATTATTTCCAATTTCAGTACCACCAACAAAGCTACCATCATTAAAATCAGTATAAAACCAACAATATAATGCGTACCCGCGCCCCCATAAATTATATCAGCCATTTTGCGCCAATGGGTGGTTAGCACCGGCTTTACCAATTGGGTTAATTTAGCCCAAACAAATACCACTGCAATTCCACCAAAAGTAAAGAAATAATTTTCGCGATGTCCAGAAAGGTGTTGTAAGCCCTGCCAATATAATAAATTGGCAATGATTAGCCAAAAAATCATTTGTGGCAAGTGTCGGTTCCAAACCAGTTTTAACACTTTAAAGTTAGATATATAGTGTATCCAAAAATAACCAAGCGCCGTTAAGGGCAATAAATACCATAAAACCTCTGGATTATGAGACCATTCTTCCAAATGCAAGGCACGCCAAACACTCCAAGCGATAACCAATAACAGATAAAACCCTATCGGATACTTGAAACGGTGCTGCAATGATTTTGTCATTCTTAACTCTTGCCAAACCACCCCTGGTAATAAAATAAGTAAAGTAGCCAATACCGATTTAGCCACCATTAGATTTTCCCAGCCTGATAGTACCAAACCCATATAAGCAATAATAGGTGCTATCAAGCCAACTAAGCGATTCAATAATAAAGCGTTCATAAATATACCTGCCTACAAAAAAAAAGGACAGACTTGTGTCTATCCTTATTGTTTTTAAAACAACTCATTGCCAATTTTTTAACCAAACAATATTGAAATATTAAATAGGTTGGACATCCTACGCTCGCTGCGCTTCCAATTTGACCACCAAAGATTCAAATAAAGATAAATATTCGCCAAGATTATTATAAATTTCGTCTGCTAAGTCTTCATTATAAGTATGTGTCGTTAGATTACGGTTTTGCACCATGTCTGCATAAGCCTCTTCTTCCTCAATCCAACCTAGTTTGAAAGCTTGTTTAAAACAACCTTTGGGAGATTTACAAATTTCTAATCCTTCATTTCTTAATGCATCTTGGACAGATTTCCAAGATAATTCATAACAAAGTTCATAACGTTTAATCGCAGCATCACGTACAATCCCAGTTTTTGACTCAACTAAAATCGATTTTAGATTAGCAACCGATTTTCTAAAACTCTGTAATTTAGGTTTATTACTCATAATATTTTTCCATACTGCTTTATTTCTGTTTTCAATAAATGATTTGCTTTATTTATTTCAACAAAATCAATACTATACAGAGTTGGCAACTCTTCTAACCAATTTTTAAAAGCAACTATTTCAATTTGATTCAATTTATCACGGTATTCAATCGCTAAATCAATATCTGATTGTTTATATGCATTCCCTTTTATCCATGAACCAAACCAAATAAGAGTGACTTCGTCACCAAACCGCCGGTGACATTCTTCGGCAATTTTATCAACAATCGTTTGAACTCGTTTTAGAATCATTGCATCAAATTGATTTTAGCTTCGCATGAGATGAAAACATTATTAGATAATTTTAACTTTACTCGCTTTATCAAACAACCAGTTTAAGGCATCGAATAATTTTTGTAGATTGCTTGGTTCATCATTATCATCTAAAACTGATATTTTATTTAACTGTTTTATGAATAAGGTATTTTTTTTGTCAAATTTACCAAATTGCCAGTCTTCACCAGTGGTAACGACTGCATAGCACATTGTTGCTCCTTGTGTTGAAGCCGCATACATTTCAGCTAGTGCTTGTGCCCAACCTTGTTCCCAATCCGCTTTTTTGGCTTCTATTACACAAAGAGGGGGAATACCAAATTCGCCGCGTATTTGAGTTGTTGGGGCTACTAAAAAGTCTGGCGTACCAGAAAGGTCGTTATCAGGGTCAACATTGTAGCTAACATGCGACCAAACACGAAAGTTGGGATAACATTTATCAAGTACTTTTAATATTGGTTTGATAATATCTTCACAGGTAGCAGATTCTGATAGAAAACTTAAAGGATCTTTGAAATTTTCTTGGATTTCTTCAAATTTGTAATCTGGTATATTTTTGAGAGGTAATGTTTTTACAAAAGGTTTGCTATCTGTTTTTAAGTTAAACCTTTTTGCCACTTCTATTTCTGTTTTGAAGTTGCTAAATCCCATATAATTTACCTGTTCTTATTGATGTTTTTTCATCAATTCAAAAGGTGGTTTAGGTGGGTTTCGCTGACGCTCTACCCACCCTACGCTCGCTGAATTTTATTTCTTAGCAGTAAATACCAAAAAATGACTCAGTGTTTTACCTAAATCGCTTGTCGGATACATTGAAAAACATATATTCGCAAAATGAAAACCAAAAAAACAATGCTTAACTTGTATATCCTTAAAACCAATTTCTGCTAATATCAATTTTAATTGTTGTTCATAAAATTCTTGAACATGAATATAATCACCGATTTGCTTGTTATAACCGATTTTTACTGGAAACCGTAAATGTCCAGTAATTAATTTAATTATATTAGCAGGGCGAAATAGATTGGGAGTGCCACATAATAATGTCCCCCCCCCCCCGTAAAACCCTATATTGTTCTTTTAGAAATGTGTATGGTTTATCTGTATGTTCAACAACATCCTGATGAAACACAAAATCAAAATAGTTATCCTCAAAAGGTAAAATACCAGATGCATCCACTTTAGTAAAACTCCAATTACCTAAGTCTTTTAGTAACAATTGGTCAGATTTAGATACAGGGCATTCTACAATATCGGTAGCAATGATTTCTTTTATGCTTTTTGCATGATGAAAAACTAAATACTCCCAAGTACCATCACCACAACTTATGGAAAGTACTTTATTAATATTGAGATTTTTCACAACATCTATAAATTCTATCCTTACCAATTTTTCTAATTTAGATACCTTTGGATTCTTTAATCTTTCAGTAATTGAAAGTAAGTTGTTCATAACAAGCCATCCATTCCCTCTCAAAAATGCCTAAATTTTACTATCCATAATTTAAAATCAATATGCCATAACACATATATTAATAGTATTAATACCGTTATTCCACTAATAATTGCTGAATAATAGAGGGTTTTTTGTGCCTCAAATTCTATTATTAAATTAACATCATATAAACCTGAAGCCCGCTTACTAATTGATTCCGGGTAATGCTTTGTCAAATAATCCAAGTCGAGGAGCCATCCATTAGCATAATTATTAACCGGAAAATGATATTTTTCATCTAGTGGTAAGACATTAAATGTAGTAAATATATTTCCATCATCAAGGTTATTATTTTGAATAGTTCGCCGGTATTGCTTTGAAATAAAAGCGTTTCCTCTCGCACTAATTAAACCTTTGTTATGATATCTTTCAAGTTCTTCACTGCCAGCCTTATTAATTTTGTTGAGTATGGACTTTTGATTCCAAGGTTTATCCGTATAATATCCATTCAAACTATCATAACTAATTGGAAATACTTTCCATTGTGGTAAAAATGACTCAAGAAATGATAGGAAAACATCAGATTTTACGCCATGTACAATAACTCTGTATTTTGTTGGATTTATTCGTTTAAATTCGATGGTAGCATTTTTAGCATCACTATGTTTAATTTTTTTAGACAAGGTGCTATCAGCATTTTTGAGGTGAACAAATGCAATATTAGTCTTATCTTGAAGAACCCTTTGAGAGTTAAGCATCTTTTTAACAGAATTATTAACAATAATATCATCAGCAATATACAGCGGAGGTAATATTTTTTCTTGATGCTTAGACACAAAAATGTCATACCTTTTATTGTCAACTAATTTTTGATATTTTCCATAAGAAAAAAACCGTTGCATTGATTGAGTATCAGGAAATGACTTTTTAACCTCACTAGAATAAGGATAACTTGGAAAACGGTTATAGAAGTTATTATCGGTACTAACAATAAAATAACGAATATTCAATATAGCCATTAAATTATTGAATAAATTATAATTTTTCTCATTTATAGCTCTGATTAAGGTAGTTCTAAACATTAAAAAAGAACCAAGTCCGTTATAATCTTTTTTCCCAGCAAGAAAAGCCAAAGGTGTTGGTCCAAAATACGCACCCCCATATTCACCCGCTATAACACTATATTGCTCATTCGTTAAGGGAAATGACATAAAGCTTGTTTCAAATTGAACATCTTTGACTGAACTAAGCAGATTTTTATATTCCTCATTAAATTTATTAGGCAGAGGTACATCTTTTGATAGCCAAAGAGGTACTTCATTCATAAACTTACCTGTCAGCAGAGGAATTGATTGGAATAAGATCATTGTTGATAAACACAAAATTATAATTATCTTTGAAACATTGAGATGCTTAAAAATAAGTCTTAAAGACATCCCAAACAGAAGGGCATATATAAATACAAAAACAGCAGCGAATTTTGTATAAAAGCTTCTAAACATTTGAAATCCGGGAATTGAAAATGCACTTTCATACAACCAAAATAACCCTCCAATATTAGCTGTCATCAAAAATAAGAAGATAATAAAAAAAATAGTTAATAGTATATAAATTTTCTTTTCTAAACTATTACGTAATTGAGAAACCAGTAAAATTCCTACAGTTATAATTAAGGGATAGATAAAATATATGAAATGAAAACGTATTCCATAATCCCAATAAAGGTGAGCTTGAGGATGGAAACCACTGGAAATAAGATATTGGGGTTGATTCGTTAAATTGTAAATCAACTTGATATAAGGAGAAACAGAAAGAAAATAAGCAAGCCCACGATTTGTACTTGATTCTTCAGATAGAATATTGACTACGCCTAATTTAGGCGTTGAAAGATAATAAATTTCTGGTATTAATGAAAAAATATGTATCAATATAGCTAAAAAAATAAATAATCCGTAGTAACCTAATATTTTTTTATTAAATGAATTTTGTAGATAGTGATAAATAATCACAAATGGAATAATAAATAAAAAAAATGCGGCAAACCAAGGTACAGTAAATAAACTGAAATTGACAGAAAATACAAAACTTATCAGTAATATTATTGCAAGATATAAAAATTTCTCAGTATTGGCAAAGCGAAGAAACAAAAAAAACATAATAGGGTAAATGGCATACCCGTAAACAGAATACAATGTTTTATAAAATGATTCATAAAATAATATTGGAGAAAGTGCATAAAATAGCCCCGCTAAGGAAGCACAAATAATCTCATTTTTGGTAATTTTTATCTTTAAACCTTTAAAAAGTTCTTGGATGGAAAGATATACCGAAATATACATCCCACAAAGAAGTAGCCCATTAATAAAATTATTTAAAGTCGCTCCTTTACCAATTAAGCTGCTTATCAATGTTAAAAACCAGTTGAAGGGAATTATCATTGAATTTGGGGTAAATCCATCTAGTGGGGCAAAAGAGTTGTTTAAATAATAGGCTATATTCTCATTCCATGCCATAGGATCAAGGAAATATAAACGGGAAGAGTCTCCTCCTAAATCCATTTCTCCGTTTTTGAACCAAAAAAATGGTATAACAAAAAGTATGATGGTAAATAATATGTTCAGTATTATCCAAAATTTAGTATCTTTATTCATTATTTTTTTATTACACTAATCAAATATATTTCAAACTGGTTTTTCAAAATGGATTTGAAAAGACTTTCTGAATAAATTAAGCCAGCTAGAAATGGATTAAAAAAGGGAAATGCTTTATCACCTATTAACCTGCTTAATAACACTAACGGTGTATATAAGCGGAAGCTATTGAAGGATTCATTGCATATCATTAATTCCAAAGATTGACATATTTTTATTATCTTTTTATAACTTACGTCACTACGCAATGGAATTTCTCCACTGTTAAGCACCAGATCATTATCTTCATCATATTTCATATTTATCTTTTTTCCTAATCCCCTGTTTTAGAAAGAATTGTATTAGGATTTTGTAAACAAATCGCAACGATCACAAATCACCGCTTGATTATCTTGTTTGATTTTAGTTAGAAATAAATTTCTACCTCTTAGATATTTTTCATTATTCCAAATTTCAAAAATGTTATGCTGGTTTAAATCTCCAAAACTATCATCATCATTGTATATAGCACAACATGGATCAACCAGTCCAGTAGGTTTTATGTTAAGAGAATTCCAGAGAAAATGACATTTCTTGTTTGAAATAGAAGAAACCTTTTGATTTGGATCAATCCCAAGTTCATCGTATATTTTCTCATTTACTTTTTGGTTAATTATAGTAAAGGGACTAAGAGAATACACCGAAAATACATTAATTCCCAACTCTTTTGATTTCTCATAAGCTAATTTCAACTCAGATTTATTAGAACCATTTTGCAAAAATTGCCATTGAATAATAGGATATTTTGATTGATGTTTAACTTTCATGGCAACCAAATATTCTAAGTTTTCAAATACTTTACTAATTATCCCTTTCTTTCTGTAAACACCATATTTTTCCTGAGTAACTCCATCAATTGACAAAATCAGATAATCCAGTTTTTGTATAACAATTTGTTCAATAATATCCTTACTGACAACAGTGAAATTGGAATTCACTACAACACCCACGTTGTTTTTATGTGAATATTCGATCATTTTTAGAATGTCTTTATTGAAAAACGGTTCTCCCCAATTATATAAGCGAACGAAAAATATATAATTTTTTATTTGATCAAAGTATTCCCTAAATTTTTCAAAAGATAAATGCTTTTTCTTTGCTGAAGAATTTCCACTGCCTGTTGCACACAATGGACAAGCCAAATTACATTTATTACATGGATCAATAGAGATAATCCAAGGCATACTTATTAATTTGGATTTATTTGTATGTTGCTCATAAAGACTAACTATAACATTTTTATATTTCTTATAGCTAGGATATCGCAAGAAAAATTGAAAATACAAATAATATTTATGTTTGTAATTATTAATTAGCTTGACCATAAATTTAATCCCTATTGGCAACAATCAACGTTGTAGAAATAAAGTGCTTCACTGGAAAATAAAAAGGAAAAATAATATTAAATTTTTTATTTATCCTCCAAATATATGGTAGAGATGTCATAGGATATATTTTAACCTCAGAAAACCCTGACATTTCAAACAAGCGTTTCCAATTCAATGGATGAAGAACATACAAATGTGTTTCGTCTGCAAGAACATTTTTCTTAAACGGGTATGGAGAAGTACCAATAAAAATGCCTTTATCATTCAACAAATTATAAATGTTAGTTATTTCTTCTAATGGGTTTTCAAAATGCTCAAGAACTTCAAAAGCAAAAATCAAATCAAATTTCTCTTTACCGCTCAGAATATACTCTGTTAAAGAAAGATTAATAAAATTATTTGAGATATTCTGATTGCAAAAGTCAACGATGTCTTTATCTAATTCTAATCCAATATATTTACTAACATCATGTTGAAGAATCAATTTTGCTAAAGCTCCCATACCTGAACCAACTTCTAAAACTTTTTGGTTTGTTAATGGTTTATTAACTAACCCCAGCGAATATTGGAGTTGTGAATACAAGAAATTCATTTGTAAATTAGTATCTTGAATACTAAAATTACAATTATAGTGTTCTTTAAAATAATCTTGATAATTGTTAATCATTTTAATATGATACTACCTTTAGAAGGAGAACCAATGATCCCTTTCATGTTAAGAAATTGAACAATATTTCTTGCCAAAATATCATCTCCAAATTCAGTTAAATGAACCTCATCAGATAACAAACTCGATGGGGCATATACATCAAAAAACTCATTACCCAAATAAAAAACATTGCTATTTTTTGCAGCAATATCTTGCATTATTTTTTCTTTTGCCCAAAACGCAAAATTAATGATCTTGTACGCCTCTATTCTTTCCTGTTTATCAATTATGCTTTTTAACTCTAAAAAATCATAACTTTTCTTGAATTTTGTAATCGGCATAATGTATTGAGAATATTCCGGCACTAAAACAATTTTTATGTCAGGATTAATCTCTTTAGAAAAATTTATTAACTCAACGAGCTTATTTTGAAGGTTCTCTTGCAAAGCAAGATGAGTAGGAATTCCTTTTTCTTTTTCTATCTCTTCGTGATTCCATTTTTTGGAAAGAACACTTTTCTCAATATCTTTGAGTTTTTCCTGTAAAGAAACCAACCATATTGCCCTTGCTAAAAAAGAGTATTTTACAATAGGATATTTGTTAACTGACAAAAATACTTCCCTTTTAGTTTTACTATAGGATTCATGCATTAAAAGTATCTCATGAGAATCGTTATGCCCTATATATAAAATAATAATATCCGGTTTTTGCTCAGATAGCAACCCACTTTGTTGAAGGTTTTGTATAAATAGAGGAGACGAATGTGCAGGTTTTCCCAAGTTCCAAACATTAACTATGTGTTTTTCATTGTTCAATAAAACTTGCAAAATATCTGGGTAAGTTTTTCCATCAGAAACTGGTCCCCATGTACTTGAACCACCAAGACAGTAAATATTAATTCCATCCTGTTTAGAAATAGGTGGTTTAAAACGAAATCTGTTAGAATTTTGAAAGGCTTTAACATAGTTCAGCCCTGTCATAAATCTTACATACGAATCGCCTGAAGTTTCTACCAAACCATTCTTTTCCAACTTATGCGGTGGAGTCCAAATTAATCGTAGATTATTTTCTGTATATGCTCGTAAGGGATAAATCAACATCCCCAGTTCATCATATTTTAAATAAAAAAAACTCCTCGTTACTATCTCAGAAAATGACAAAAGAAGGAACAGTAATAAAAAAGGAGCTGCAAACCAACGATATTTTCTTTTCTTATAAATCGTACCAAAGATTTTAAGCAAAATAAAAACAACAAAAGCGAAAAAAAGAAGTACTATCGCTCTTTCAATGTCTATACCTATTAATCTAATAACATTTGAATCCATAATAATCACTCATCCTCATACTTTTTAAGCCCCTCATAACCAGACATCATTAAACGGTAATAAGCTAGTTTAGGATTCCTTTTAGTTTTGACAAAAACCTCCGAATCACTACATTTACGAATTGATTGTATCTGCTTTCGTCTTTTTAATATACCCCTAGCATTTTTTATATTCCATACTATAGATTTCAAAACTGCAAAAGCCAAACTGATCTTTCCAGAAGCAATCCATATCATACATGAAACCATCACCACCAATAAGTGCATTGGAACAACTTTTAACAATGTTAGTAACTCAAAGTTGCTTAAATAGCTATGGAGCTTGTTTTTAAAACTGTGAAATTGTACGAATGAGTTATCAAATTGAGTTGATGTACCTCCAACTGCATGTAAAACAGTTGATTTCGGGTAATAAAGACACTCATACCCATAAATCCAAATACGGTGACATAAATCACTCTCCTCATAATAACACCACTGCTCATCATCAAACAAACCAATTTCATCTATGATATTTTTACGTAGCATTATTGCTGCACCTTTATTGGAAAAAACATACAATGGCACATTGTATTTTTCTAAATGTACATTCTTTGCTAATCCATAATGATATAATATTGTTGTATCTGTCCAAAAGGAACCACATGAATCCATTAAATCCGGCTCTTTCATTAACACAAGTTTAGGCTGTACAGCAGCAACTTTTGGTAATTTATCGAAAGCTTCTAGTGTTAGTTCTAAAACATTTGGTTCTAATTTTGTATCAGTATTCAGGAGAAATATATACTCACCTTTAGCAACTTTATAGCCAGCATTATTTCCGCCTGCAAACCCTAAATTGCTTGAGTTAGACACAATAATTACATTTGGATAATTAGCCTTAACAAATTCAATGCTATCATCTGTTGAAGCATTATCAACAAAGATTATTTCAAAGTCTTTAAAGGTTTGGAGTAATATCGAATCAAAACAGTCTTTGATCCATTTTTTCCCATTCCAATTTACAATTATAATTGAGATTTGTGGAATAATACTTTTCATAGATTTTACTACAGCTATTTAGTGTTCTTAATATGATCAATTCTCAAGGAAAGATAATCTATTATCTTATTTGAAAAAATATCATATCCCTTTTTATTAAAATGAACTTGATCTACAAATATATCACTGTTTATTGATTTGAATACTCTTATCAAATTTAATGTATTTAAGCCTTTTGTTTTCATAATACCTATATCTTTTTCAAGAATACCATAACAAGATTTTATTCCTTGATCCCAAGTTCCATGAGAAAAAGAGCTTTTTTCATTTGCTGTTAAAACATCTTTGCTATATTTGTAAGAGAAAGTTGGTTGTGCAACCTCAACAAAAAAACATCCCATTTTATCACATACATTATCAATAAGATTGACACTATTTCTCCATATAGATACCAAATACTCACAAGAACTATGAAAATTCGTATCAGATTGATACACAGAACTGTAAAAATTTTTAGTTATATTTGACGAACTTGAAGCTTTTATTGATATACTTTCTTCAATTTTAGCTTCTTGAACTTTCATATAATCATAAATGGTTAGCAATACAATCCTTACTATATTTGAACCCGAGAATTTTGTCAGATACTTATACAGCCTTAATTCCATTTCATTTAATGAATATTTGTTTGCTAATAATTTTACAATATCTTTTCTTGAACCCAATTCATTTGATAATTCAAAAATATTTGAAAACCAATGATGTCCTGATGGATAGACTGGATTCATTGAATAATGGACTTTATTAGAATAACCTAGCCCAATTTCGTTAAACCCATCAATGTTTATTACCAAATCTGGTTTCATTCCTGAAACAATGGCATGTAAAAATACATTAAGTTGTTGTGGTTGTTTATAACCAAAGGAAGCAAGATTTATTAATTTAATTGATTTTTTTATTCCAATCTCCTTTAATTTTTTTACAAAATGACTGCCTTCTACAATACCGAAATAGGCTGCAACACTCCCGCCCAAAATAAACACTAAAAAATCATCAGGTTGTCTTATATATGGATAATCAAATGAACTTGGAAACCCCCAGTTGTTTGTAGAATACGTATTATGATATGGATCAATCCTATTCAATACAGTATCTATTTCATTAAATTTTTTGTTAGGCACATTTATCCAACCAAAGTAAGGATGCAATGCAATTCCTGAAAAAATTTTATTAACTTTACCTGACTGTTTTTCTAATGAGATTAGGTAATTTTGTCGTATTTCTATTTTTTCTAAAATATAGCTGATTTTAACATCATGAAATAGATTAGAACATAAATCAACAATTATAAATAATACTATTGTTAATAAAATATTAATCGAAATGATATAAAAATATTTTGATATCTTCATTATAAGTGGCACCCTTCATTTTCCAGTTTCTTGACTAATTTTTTATGATAAAATATAAATTTCCACAAAATCACTAAGGAAATATTCCATAAATTGACAAGACGTAAAGATTTAGATACTCAAACAAGATTAAGCATAATTATAGCCGCTTTACCCTTAATTTATTTTCAATTAATTGATTATGTTGTAAATCTTCTGTATAAAGAGTAGAACACTCATTTTCTAATGCTGATGCTACGTTTAAGTTTTTCTAGTGTGTTAAGCTCATTCATGGTGATTTTTCGATATGTTTATTTTTTAATATTAATTATTTTATCAGAAAATCACCTTCTTTTTCAACTTCTTACAAATTATCCCGAACACCTATGCTATCGCAACATTATTACCAATTTCAATACTACCATTACCATGAGCACCAAAAATACATCTGATTCCTATAGTAGTATTATTACCTATAGATATGAGGTGTGGTAAAGAGCCTATAAATGAATGAGCAATCGTGGTACCCTTTCCAAGGTATTTAAAAAACATTCCCCAAAATAGAGCTCTTATTCTACCTATCATAAAAAAAGATTTATTATACAAATTACATGATTAACTTAGTTAATAAATCTTTAATTGTTGTTTGAATTGTTAATATGTTCATTGGTTAATACGAAATCAATAGCTTCCTCAGAATATCCATACATTTAACCCTGAATTTCCAAGGCACTTTTATCATCAAATTGAAATAGTACATTTGCAGTTTGCTTTTTAATTGAAACTGATTTTTCAGAATAGGGCGTTTATCTATTTCT
>Ga0164315_10000079_pt1 | contig 51310 bp, 19 predicted proteins | sample GuaBasSedimGuay6_FD_113737 | JGI IMG/M metagenome (GOLD analysis project Ga0164315, IMG submission 113737) | Subseafloor sediment microbial communities from Guaymas Basin, Gulf of California, Mexico - Guay6, Core 4569-2, 0-3 cm | ecosystem: Environmental > Aquatic > Marine > Hydrothermal vents... | reverse complement strand
CCCAAAGGCATTTGCCCTGAAATACTAATTAGTTTTTCGCTCACAATTTGCCGGGCTTTGTAAATATCTGTACCCCAGTCAAATTCTACCCATATAAATGAAAATCCTTGCGACGAAGCAGAACGAACCCTACGAATTCCGGTTGCTCCGTTTACCGCTGTTTCTATTGGAAATGTAACGAGTCGCTCTACTTCTTCTGAAGCCATTCCATGTGCATCGGTCATTACCACAACAGTTGGTGCCGTCAAATCAGGAAATACATCCACGTCCATATTCATGGCTGTTCTGGTTCCTACAATTATCAATATCACTGAACTGAGTAGAACAAGGTATTTATTATTCAGCGAGAATTTTATAATATTATTTAACATTTTCTTATATTGTTATATTATTAAGTGCTAAATTTGTTACCTTAATGCCTATTTTATAGCTTTTATTCTTTCTATTCATTAATTTCTCTTTTCCAATTAGCTTTTTAGCTTGCGCCCCTTTGGGCTATTTATGTAAACATGATACTTAATAGACAATACAATCATTCAGTATAATGTAAGTGTTTGGTTCAGAATGTTTGCCTTTAAGGCTTTCGAAGTTTTAAAAATCAAGAGTTTACTATTGTAAATGACTTATTTTAAAAACAAGAGTAACGCAGAAGGCAGACTTTATGGACAAACACTAATGAACATGTCCTGCATGAGCATCCAGAGTGCCGGTTGCCTGTGCTAGTTTAATTAAAATTGCACCCATGCTTACAATACGCTCATTTTGAGAAATTCCTTTCAAAATTTCCGTTTTTAAACCATCCGTTGCACCTATTTTAACCTCACGTTTTTCAAAAAGTTCGGGTGTAATTTGTGCAAATACAAAATATACGCCCTGTTCTTCTAATAATGCCGTATTAGGAATGGTTAAAGCCTGAATGTTAGTAAGTGTTTTTAGATAAATTTCAACAAACCCACCAGAAATAAAACTTCCTTTATTGTCGATCTGTAAATTAACGGGTATCAGAAAATTATCCTTGTTCACATTTCTTCCATAGGATAAAACTTTACCATTTAGTTGTGCAAGTGTATAGGTTTTATTATCGTGCAAAGTACGAATATTCGCGGAATGAATTTGTCCCAAAATATTCGTGTATTTCTGCTGAACATCAACCTTTAATAATAATGTCCTGTTTTGTGAAATACTTACAATAGCCTGGCCTGTTTCCACATACTGACCGTTTTGAACAAAAAGTTGTTTTATAAAACCATTCTTCGGACTTACAACCCGTTGGCCGGTTGAATTGAAATTTTTATTCAAATTATTATAAATTAGCTTTGCATTATCGTATTTATTTTTTGCATTTAACAAATCCTTTTCCGAAACAATTTTGTCTTTTACCAATTCCTTTAATCTTTCATAATCAAGTTTTGTTTTTTCATAATTATTTTTGGCTTCTAAGAATCGAACTGTCGAATTATTATTGGCTAAACCACTTCCTGAAATAGTGAATAAAGATTTCCCAACCAAAGCACTTTTACCTTCTAATACATTACTACTTGAAAATGTAACAATTCCATTTGTTTTAGCTGAAACCAATATTTCATCTCCTTGTGTTGATTGTACTTGCGCTGTCGTTTTAATAACTTGTCCAAAAGGCTCTATTTGAGGATATTTTGTTTCAAAATCAACTTTCCATGACTGCTCTTTTGTAAATACAGTTGTGTTTGTTCTAGAAATAACAAGTTCTCCTGCAGCTTTATGTGCCTCTTTTTTAGTTGTAAAAACGGTGATATTTGGAACAACTACCCGTAAAACCTCTTTTTTACTATTTATATCAAAAATAATTTGCCCCTCTCCTTCTGTTTCGGGTTTAATATCAAAACTATAAATACCTTTTCGGCTAGCATTATCCAGTGTTTGAATGGTTTCTTTACCATTAACTATTAAGCGTATAGTCATACTCCCTTTTTCCAAGGCTTTAAAACTTGGCAAATGTGAAAAATGAGATAAAACATTGGATATTTCTCCAATTATGAATGGATCAGCTTCTGCAAAAAGCTCAAATTCAGAGCTGTATGCTGTAAATTGGATTTTTACTTCTTCATGTTCATCTAGCTTTTCATTTTCATGATTATGTTCACAACTTGCGAAAAATAGCGCAAATAGTGCAAATAAATATAGACTTTTCATTGTTAATATTGTTTAAGGTGGATTGTTATATTGCTATACTGTTCTATTGTTAGAAATTAACAATAGAGCAAAAACAATTTAACAAAATTGATAAGCACATCTGATGTTGGCAACAATATGCTAACTAAGAGATTAACTTAACATTAATATTCAAAATAAGATTTAAACAATTGGGGGAGCACGCAAGCCTAATGCGGTACTTGCTAAAAGAGAATATGCTGATGATAATAATAAAACTTTTACTTTTGATAGGAATGCAGGAAAAGAAACACTTAAGCTTTTCTTATATAAATCAGCTTTAAACCAATTATACTGTTGATAATTATCAGAATTATCCTGACTTTTTAGTTCATACTTTACTTGATCGGATCGTACAACAACAACTTGTTGAATAACACAATATCCTGTATCATTTTTATTATGTTCTTTGTGCTTATGCTCAGTTGTTCCATGTTTATGTATCCCTTTATCCGTTTTACAATCAGGGTTTACAATAAAAATTTCACTTTCGTGATGATGGTGGGGAATAACAGCATGAGCCAGTAAAACAAAACTTGTGAGAAGTATATAAAAATATGCTATTGACCTTCTAATCATTCCTGATAAATTTAATGCAAAGATAGTACAATTTTATTTCGTTTAATACAATTACCATCTTTTCGACTTCACTCAAAGACCTTCAACAATACAATGAGCGAAAATTAAAGGTGCAGATTACAATATTTGATTGTAATAATTAAAACTCATTATTAACATAATGTGAATAAAATTGTTAATAACGCTTATAAAAAACAAAAATTACTATTAAAGTAGTTTATTTTTTCATATCAACTTCAAAGCAAACGATGGGAGATTGCTTCCTTAGTACTAATGACAACTTCTTAAAAAGAAGCTGTAAATGAGCAAATTACAAATATTTACACTTTTAGGTTGTCATATCACTTTGTGGTCCCTTTTCTGGGACTTGGGACTCGCAATGACTTTCATTTTATCCTCTTTTACTAATAAACTAATTACTAACCCACCATTAAAGTCCTAATTTTTCAGATATTTTCAACATCCTTTGAATCGGTTTATGAGCTTTTTCACTTACAGACAGCTCAATTGATATTTCATTTGTTTCATGCTCTAAACAATTATAAATTTTCTCTAAACTGTTTAATTTCATAAAACTACAATCACTACACATACATTCAGGATTATCTGATGGGGCAGGATAGAAGTTTTTATCAGGACTTTTTTGCTTCATCTTATGAAGAATACCTGATTCAGTAACCACTATATATTCCTTATTATCATCTTGTTGAGAATATTTTAACAAGGCAGCCGTACTACCAATATGATCAGCCACCAGTAAAATGGGTTTAGGACATTCAGGATGGGCAATTATTTTAGCTTGAGGATGGTCTTTTTTGAGCGATAAAATGCCTTCTAAGGAAAATTGATCATGAACATGACATTCACCATCCCATAAAAGCATTTGACGGTCTGTAACACCATTTATATAATTTCCCAGGTTTTTATCAGGTGCAAAAATAATTTTTTGATCTTCTGCTAGACTTTCAACAATTTGTTTTGCATTTGAAGATGTACAGGTAATATCACTAAGTGCCTTAATGTCAGCAGTTGTATTAACATAAGTAATCACTATATGATCCGGATGACGATCCACAAACTCTTTAAATTCTTTAGTAGGTGCAGATTCAGCTAATGAGCATCCAGAATCCAGATCAGGCAGCAAAACTTTTTTGTCAGGAGATAAAATTTTAGCTGTTTCTGCCATAAAATGTACTCCTGCAAATACAATTATATCCGCAGTGGTTTTAGCAGCCTCTTGAGATAGTGCAAGACTATCGCCTGTAAAATCTGCAATATCCTGTATTTCGGGACGAACATAATAATGAGCAAGTATCACTGCATTTTTTTCTTTTCTTAGCTTATCAATCTTTTCAACTAAATTCATGATATATATATTATATATACTTTAAATTAATAAATAATGATAATAATAATAGTCTGTTAGTTTTGTTATAAAGTTTTGTACTATAAATTTGTATTTTTCAATATTAAACTTTCATTAAATGGTTATGAACAGATTGCAAAAGTAAAACTAATTATATTTAAGTACTTTATAATTTTAATTAACAACTGTTAATTTGTTAATTTTACAACAAATTGATGATAAAAAAGTTGCTGGTATCGTTTTATAAACTGTTTAAAAATTAGCTAAGTATTTTTATAAAAAAATTTTACTATTTCAATAATGTTTGTATAAGGATTATATTTTTTAGATTTCAAAATTTATTTATGAATTTATTTTAGCTTTTATTAACAATAATTAACAAACTATAGTTTAAAGACATTTTACGTAAATTATTGAAATAGTGATACAACACTAAATTGAATTTAACTTTATAAACAGGGGTGTTAATACATAAAAAAGTAATAAAAAATTTAATATGCAAAATATAAAAAAAGTTTCATTAGCCTGTGATCATGCGGGATATCAAACCAAGGAATACTTAAAATCTTATCTTATAGAACTTGGATACAAAGTTAATGATTTTGGATGCTTTTCAGAAGAAAGTGTGGATTATCCTGATTTTGCTCATCCAATGGCTAATTCTGTTCAAAAAGGTGAATCTGAATTTGGAATATCCTTATGTGGAAGTGGTAATGGAATTAATATGACTGTGAATAAATATGAGGGAATTAGATCTGCCTTATGTTGGAATACAGAACTTGCTAAACTTGCAAAAGAGCATAATAACGCAAATGTGTGTGCATTGCCTGCTCGTTTTATTAGTAAGGAGGAAGCAAAGGATATTATTAATGCTTTTATTAATACGCATTTTGAAGGAGGAAGACATTTGAAACGAATTGAAAAAATACCTATTAAAAATGTATAATTTAGGATATTAAAAATATAAAGATTTTGTAGTTTAAATATTAGGGGATTGGTTGTATATTTGATTAATGATACATTAATAAACATTTTCAATGAATAAATACTATAAAAAGTTTTTGCGTGACGCGGATAAAGTATCGTTTGATTTAAAGCACCGTAAGACTATTAAATTTAATATGTCGAAATATGATGCCGCGGTTGAAATCGGTTTTGTACGGTATAAGGATAAGGAAAAGGCTAAAGAAAGTACTGCATATAAAAAACGTGATGCTATAAAAAAACTTGATGAATCTCTTTTGGAGTTTGAAGCTAATGCTATAAAAAATGGAATAAATGTTCATTGGGCTTTAGATGAAAGTGAAAGTCACGATATAATAGGAAAAATTCTTGATCAACATAATGCAAAAATGGTGGTTAAAATGAAATCCATGACCACTGAAGAAATAGAATTAAATGATTTTATTATTAATAAAGGTATTGAATCAGTTGAAACGGATTTAGGTGAATTTATTGTTCAGGTCGCGGGTGAAAAACCTTATCATATTGTTACACCTGCCATGCATAAATCAAAAAAGGATGTAAATGAATTGTTTTCCCGCCTTTTTGGAATGAATGAAAATAGTACTGCTGAAGAAATGACCGAATTTGTACGTCAATTGTTAAGAAAAAAATTTACTTCTGCAGAGGTCGGAATTACGGGTGCTAATTTCCTTATTGCTGATATTGGTGGTGTTGGAATTACGGAAAATGAGGGTAATGGTATTATGTCTACTAGTTTTCCTAAAACTCATATTGTGGTAGCAGGAATTGAAAAAATTATTCCTAAAATGACGGATTTGGATTTATTCTGGCCTGTACTTTCTTCTCATGGCACTGGTCAGGCAATAACTGTTTACAATACTATTTTTACTGGTTCAAAAAAAAGCAATGAAGAATTTGGTCCGGAAGAGATGCATGTTATTTTGCTGGATAATGGACGAACTGAAATATTAAATCAAGAAATTCAAAGTGATATTTTAGCTTGTATTCGTTGTGGTGCTTGTTTAAATGCCTGTCCTGTTTATAAAAATATAGGTGGCTATACTTATGAAGCAACATATGGTGGACCAATAGGTTCCATTATTAGTCCTTTTTATCAGGGTTTTGAAAAATCTGCACATTTAAGCTACGCTTGTACTATTTGTGGAAAATGTACGGAAGTTTGTCCTGAAAAAATTGATTTACATATGCTGCTACTACACAACCGTAATCTTGATGTTGAAAATTATAGTAAAAACTGGTTATTTACTATTTTCATGAATATTTATCAATTCATTATCTTAAGAGTTAAATTTTTTGATATTGGTTTAACAGGTTTCAAAAATTTTATTATTAAAAATTTTGCAAGTAATGTATTTGGAAAAAAACGTACTTTACCTCCTTTTAAAAAATCTTTTAAAAATCAGTATTTAAAATCACTAAAATAAAAAATTATTTTACTAAATTATTAATATTTAAGTATATAAAGAGTTCTATATATTAAAAGAATTTTTATATCTTTGCCGCTAATAGTTTATATATTTAAAATATGCTTTCAAATACTTGTAAATACGCAATAAGGGCTGTATTATATTTAGCCATCAACGAAAAGGAAAATACTAAAATTGGTATAAAAAAGATATCTGATGATTTAGAAATGCCTTCCCCATTCCTTGGAAAAATACTTCAGGTGTTATCAAAGAATAAAATGTTGGCATCTACCAAGGGGCCTCATGGCGGTTTTAGTCTTGGAAAAAATGCAAATGATATATCTCTATTGGATATTGTGGAAATTATAGACGGTTTAGACTTTTTTCACAATTGTGTTATTGGTGTACGTATTTGTGAAGATGATGAAGAAAAGAAAAAACTTTGCCCTTTTCATACCGAATTAGATCCTTTAAGGGATAAATTGTATTCCCAATTTAAAAATCTTACAGTAGGTCAATTTCGGGATGGTGTTTACAATGTTGATGCTGTATTACGACTTTAATTTTTTATTAAAAATTTTAAATAGCAGTGAACCAATTATGGAACCACTAAAATTTGCAAGAATATCTGTTACTTCAAAGCTACGGTATGTTGTAAAATACTGCTGAAATAGTTCCATTAATATTCCATAAAATAGTGAAAAAAGCAAACGAATAAATATTCCTTTGCTTTTTTTATTTTCCAGAAGGAGTAAAAAGCTAAAAATAGTATATAAAAAAATATGTACTAGCTTATCACTGTGTGGTATCAATAATTCTTTTATTGTATCTGAAGTATTAAACCGTGCAACACTTAGAAATAAAATAATTATAGCCCAAAATAAACTTTTATAATTTTGTTTAAGTGGTAATAATAGTTTTGTTGTAAAAGTTTTCGTCATTGTTTAATTAATACTATTATTTATATTTCAGGATATATTTAATAATTTGACAGAGTAAATATTAAAGGAAAAAAAAAATCATGTTTTAAATTATATTGTTGAAATACGTTTAATTGTTAATTATTATTGTGTCATACTTAGTACTTATTTTTTTTGTCGTCTTTATTTTGTATTTTTAGCAAACATAAGTTTCCAACCTTTTTTTAAATATCTACTCCTAAATATATATGCTATATGAAATACGATATAAATTCGAAACAACTTATTAACTTATTACAAAACCAAAAAATTAATACCTGGTTTGATTTGGGTTTGTTTATTGATAGGTTTAAAGAACAGAAGAATTTGGAGAAAGAATCTTTCTCTGGAAATTACGATGAATATAAGGATTTATTAAAAAATTCAGGTGTTGCTTTTTTAACTTATTATTATTCTGTTGATGGTGTTACTATTGAAGTTGAGAAATATGCAAAAATATTTAGAAATTTGTTTAATACACAAATTCATTATATAGCGGGGGCTTTTTATCCTGAATCTAAACAACTAATTCATGGAGATACAAAGAAATTTGAAATTCCAGAATGTAATGGATTCGATGATTGGAAATTATACAATTCTTTCTTTAATCAAAAATTAGATAGAGGAGGGGAATTATATAACCAGCTTATTTTAGATTTCTGGGATGAAGTAATTACAATAGTTAAAAAGCTTTCTAAATATATTGAAGACAATAACATTAAGTTGTTGTACTTATTAAATGTATGCTCAAATCCCGGTAATGTTTCCTATAGCCTGGCAACCATTTTGGTTTCTGAATTTATGAGTATTCCGGTTATTAATAATAGTCATGATTTTTACTGGGAAGGAGGTAACAGTGAAATTGATAAGAATGTCAAAAAATTACCTGATGGGCCAAGAGATTTCTTTTTTACTAATAGTCATATTGGTGAATTTTTTTCTTTGATAGAAAATTTATATCCATGGGAATCAAAAATTTGGTTGAGTCTGCATATTAATAGAAAACAAACAGAACATGTTATAAATTTAAATGGACACAATCCGGCTAATGTATCTGAGATTGGTACGGCTGTGGATACTGATGAGTATTCCAATATTAGTAAAAGAAAAAAACTAGACACCTTAAAACAATTTGAAAAGGTTTTTAGTAGAAATAGTAAAAGGTTAGTGGCTTATTCTGTTGATGGAGTTATTGAAAATAAATTGGTTGATTTACGTGATCCACACCCTATTTTGATTGGTAATAAAACAAAAGTATTTAAGAACTTTGTTGATGAAAATATTATTTTTTTACAACCTACACGTATAGTTTCCAGAAAAAGAATTGAAGTGGGTTTTCGGTTGATAAAAGAACTTTTTGAACAAAAAAGATTTTTAAATAAATTTTCCGAAGCCCCTGATTTAAAATTAACTATTTTAGTGACCGGACCAATTCCTCCAGGTCAAGGGCCTTATTTTATTAAGCTTATTTCCAGATTTAAAGAATTATTGGATTCTTTTCCGGAAGAAAAAGCATCCAGAATTCACCTGGGTTTTATGTTCAGTGAATTTGATAAAAAATCATTTAGAAAGAAATTTCAATTTCCAATAGGAATACCTGAACTATACAATGTTGCATCCTTAATATTATTACCCAGTAAAACTGAAGGTAGGGGGCTTCCAATTATTGAAGCAGCTGCCAGTGGTATACCGATTTTTTGTAGACGTTATTTTCCTGAAAATGTTTATTCAGAGGTTATTGGTGAACATTTACCAGAAAATGAGCGCTTAAAAGTTATTGAATATGATGGAAAAAATATTAGCGCTAATCATGTTGAAATGATTACCCAACGCGTCTTTTTTGCTCATAAATATTTGGAAGAAATTAAACATAATAAAAAAGTTGTCAAAAGGAGGTATAGTATTTCTTCTTTAAGCGATAATATTGATAAAATAGTATATCAGCTTTATATACAACTTTTGGAAAATGAGAAATCTGTAAAATATATTAAAGAAACGTTTTCTAAATATGAAAAAATAAATTCTGAAAATAGTGATTTAATTGAAAAAATGGTCGATACAGAAAATCGATACTTTTTACAGGGATATGGGAACTTAACTTTTATGCTGTATTTAAAATCATTAATAGATCCTTCCTATTTTAGGGTTGAAGAACAGAAAATTAGGGGAAGAGCTATGGAATTTGCCAGAAATTTGATTCATACTGATTTAGAAAATAACCATGAGAATAAGGAAAAAATTCATAAATTTTATAATGCGGTTGATAATCTGTTTAAGTTTCATGAGGGTGTCCAGGATATAAAACACGATCATTCATTTTCATACAGACATAGAAATAGTAACTATTACCCTTTTCAGGATTACACTTTCCAGGAAATTACCGGTATAATAAACTTAATTCATAAAGAAATTGTTAAACCAACCTATCAAATTAAAATAGACAGTAGTTCTCATTTTTTTACAAACTGGAATTTGGCCTTATCACAAATTACTTCTTCTTATAAAATCGAAATTGATAACCGTAAATTTTTAAGAGAACGATTACGTGAAAATGTACCAATTGCTTATTTTCCAGGTAAATATGTCACTTATGAATTAGAACTTTTTGTATTGCAATCAATTAGGCAAAAATTAAAAGTTTCTGTGACTGATACTCTAAATGAAAAATTAATTAAAGGGGCAAAGAACAAGCTTGCTCCATTTTATATTTTCGCATTGGAAAATTCCCTTGTGGGTTGGTCCAGAGCCCAGGATATTGAGAACTATATACTTGAAGGAGTTGAAAAGGATTTAAAACTTTTATATAATTATGGTTTACTAAAAATCATTCCAACAAAACAATTATCTGTTGGAGTCAACATTAAGCAATTAGGAAGCAAAGCCTTAGAAACCCTTATTAATATTAAAGAAAGTAATGGCTTTCTAATATCTACAAGAAGAAATTCATCTATGATGACGGATATACTGGATATTGATCGATTTCATATTGGTAATGTTAATTCGGAAATTGCTTCTAATATTATGGGAATTTCTGTTGGTAGTGGATATATTCAATTTGTTCCTGCAGGTGTTCGTACGTGTTTAGCTTATCCTACACCTATACAAAATTCAAAACAATTTTCTGATGCACTGAATGGTGATCTGTATATGTATTTGTGTGATGAATTTGGGGAGAAAAAGGTTCTTGAATTTATTAGAGAGGATGCTGTTAAAAATGGAAATCCTATAAATAAGGTGCTTAGAAATATCAAACATAAAAGTAAAAAGCATGAAATCATTGAATCTAACCAACTTTCTGGAATTCACGTGGATGGTTTGCCCTACAGTGGTGCTTTTGCTAAAATAAATACTAAAATTTCATCCAACTTAAATTTTGCTATTCTTTCATCTAATCAGGGCACAAAAACAGTATTGGAATTTAAAAAAGAATTTGAAAAAAATTCAAATAGTGATGTCAGAGTAGGTTGGAATGGTGGTTATATTTTAAATCCTGAACTTGTTGGAAAACTTGGTCTTCCTGAATCTTTTATTGGTTCACCTTTAGGATTAATAATTTCAAAAGGTAAAGTTTTATCTCCGCCTTTGTTTAATAAAGCTGCTCTTTTAATTGATGTTGATGGAAAACCTGATATTAAAATGGTAAGTTCATCTGAAAAATTTTCAATTAATATTAAAGAAACTGAATTTCATTTGGATAAATCTAATTATAATCTTGAAGGTAAGGCAGAAATAGATAAAAATAATATTTGTTTTTACGATTTGATGCATAAATCAGACAAGATATATGGTAATGGAAGAATAATTATTAGATTATCGGGTAATAAAATTAAACAAATAATTAGAACTAAAGCTGGTGAGAGTTTAGATTTATACCCTGTTGGCTTAAGCTTCTCTTTCAAAAACGAATCATTTCCTAAAAGTTTAGTTTTGGGAGATGAAATTGAATTTATTTATCCTGAATTTGAAAATATATTTAATGCTGTGGAGGCGGGTCCTACACTATTGGAGAATGGAAAAAAAGCTATTAATATGGAATTAGAGGGATGGAAAACTGAAAATTCTATTAAAACACAAGCAGCAAGATTGGATTATACCGATATGAGAGGTCCTAAAATTGCCGTTGGTATTGATAAAAAGGATAATATTTTTGTTCTCACAATTAATGGTAGGATTAGGGAATCAGTAGGTGCTACTCATTTGGATATGGCAGATATTATGATAAAATATGGTATGGTTAAGGCCATGGGTTTTGATCCCGGTGGAAGTAGTACGCTAGTTGTTGATAATGAGATTTTAAATATCTCACCATATAATAAAAATTATGAGGAAAATATTTATTCATTGTCCCCTGAACCTCGGGCAGTTGCTAATGCCGTTTTAATATATGAAGAAAAAAAGTAATAATAATTTAGCTTATATTTGAAAGGGAAAAATAAAAAATTTGGCTGGAATATATATACATATACCTTTCTGCAAAAAAATATGCTATTATTGTGATTTTTATAAGTCGGCGAACTATTGTTATGTCGATGAATTTATAGATGCTATACTTAAGGAAATTTCTTATAAAAAGGGGTTTACAAAGGAAGTAATTGAAACTATATATTTTGGTGGTGGTACTCCATCAAGTATTTCTATAAAGAATATTGAATTGATATTAAATCAATTATATACAACTTTTAATATCAGTGAAGAACCAGAAATTACTTTTGAAATTAATCCTGATGATGTATATTTCGAATATTTGCATAAACTTAAAAGTATTGGGATTAATAGATTAAGTATTGGAATTCAATCTTTTAATGACAAAATTCTTAACTTTTTAAATAGAAGGCATAATTTAAAACAATCAATTCATTCTATTATTCATGCTCAAAAACTTGGATTTAATAATATTTCTATTGATTTAATTTATGGTATTCCTCATCAATCGATCACGGATTTTCTTTCAGATTTAGATACATTCTTTAGTTTTGGATTAAATCATTTGTCAGCCTATCATTTAACAATTGAAGATAAAACACATTTTGGAAGGATGCTGAAAAAGGGTGTACTTTCCGAAGTAAATGAAAAAGAAAGCTTGTTATTTTATAATGAGCTCATAAATAAAATGGGTAAAAATAATTATAGTCATTATGAAATTTCTAGTTTTGCAAAAAGTGACTATTATTCAAAACATAATATGAGTTATTGGAAAAATGTTCCTTACATAGGTTTTGGTCCTTCGGCGCACTCTTATGACGGTAGTTCGCGATATTGGAACATCGAATCAGTAAAAAAATACATTAAACAAATTAATACAAATGAATCATATTTTGATAAGGAAAACCTTACTGTCATTGATAAATTTAATGAATATATCATAACAGGTCTTAGAACAAAATGGGGATGTAACCTGGATAATATTAAATTAAAGTTTGGTGATACATACTATGAACATTGTAAAAAAACTATATCTGAACTTTCAGAATTTTATGTTTTTAATAGCTCAAAAAATATTTTTGCTTTATCCGAGAAATTACTTTTACAATCGGATTTTTATATTGAAAAATTTATCTTAGAAAAATAAAGAAGTATTTAATGCAATTTGGGTTTGGTTTATTTGGAGCTTGGTGGTTTAGCTTGATATATATTATTTTTGCTTATGGTCTCTGGTTTCTTTTTCCAAAATTTGTTCAAATAAGATTTAGTAGAACTCCGAAAATAAAAAATGTAAGTATAGTTTATAAATATGTATATCTTATACTTTTAATTAGTAGTATATTTATATTATTTAAAATTAATATTTTTTTTTACATAGGTACCTTATTGTATATAAGTGGTTTAATTATATATATATCGGCTATTTTCTTCTTTAGCATAAATGAAATTGATTTGATTGTAAATACGGGTATTTATGGTTATAGTCGTCATCCGGTATATTTAGGTTTTTTCATTATGTGGTTGGGTGTAGCCGTATGTACTTTGAATATTGTTGTTCTTGTGTTAATACTAATTTTAGGTTTTTTAAGTTATAAAATTGCTTTGTTAGAAGAGCAACAATGTGTAAAAAAATATGGAAATGATTACCTGGAATATCAAAGAAACGTTAATTTTATCTTTGGTAAAACTCTTATTAAGTAATACGGTTATTTAGAATGGCAAATCCTATAAAAAGCCTAATTGGGCAAACTGCTATTTATGGTTTAAGTAGTATTATTGGAAGACTACTTAATTATTTTTTGGTTCCACTTTATACACACCTCTTTCTTACACATGAATATGGAGTTGTTACAGAATTATTAACATATGTTGGGTTTTTCATTATTTTCCTAACTTATGGAATGGAAACCGGTTTATTTCGATTTTCACAAAATAGGGATTATAAAAGAGAAGAAATTTATGCTACAACTGTAAGTAGTTTATTTTTTACTTCTCTGGTTTTTGTTATTCTGGTTCTTATATTTTATCGCAATGTTGCTGAATTACTGAATTATATAAATAATCCTGAGTATATTCTTTTATTGGGTATTACTGTTGGATTAGATGCTTTTTCATCAATACCTTTTGCTGAATTAAGAAATAGGAATAAAGCAAAAAGATTTGCTACAGTTAAATTAATTAATATTGGAATTAATATTGGGCTAAACTTGTTTTTCCTTCTTTTTTGTCCTTTAGTATTGGGTGAAAATAATGTTATCTTTCAATATTTTTATCCTAAATTGGATGTAGGATATATATTTATTTCCTACTTTATTACAAGTATAATAACTCTTTTTATACTTACTCCTGAAATTCTTTCTGTTTTTAAAAATTTCCTGTTCAATGGACAATTGCTTAAAAGCATGCTCAAATATTCCTTACCGTTGATGGTTGCAGGTTTGGCTGGTATGACCAGTGAAACGCTTGATCGTGTTTTATTAAAATATTTTATAGTTGTTCCGGAAGGGATTCAGAATTCTGCTGAATATGTTATGGGGGAAATTGGTATATATGGCGCTAATCTAAAAATTGCTATTTTGATGGTTTTGTTTATACAGGCGTTTAGATATGCTGCGGAACCTTTCTTTTTTAATTATGCTAAAAATACTGATTCAAAAGAGTTATATGCTAAAGTTATGAAATATTTTATAATTTTTGGTCTTTTTGTATTTGTTGGAATTACTTTATTTATTGATTTTGTTAAATTAATGATTGATACCCCATATCATGCTGGCTTATATATCATTCCTATTTTATTGATGAGTAAGCTTTTTTTCGGAATTATTTTTAATTTATCTATTTGGTATAAATTGACTAATTTGACAAAGTTCGGTGCTATACTTGCTTTTAGTGGTGCTTTTGTAAGTGTTTTATTAAATATAATGCTTATTCCGAAATATGGTTATTTGGGTTCTGCATGGGCATCATTTTTTTCATACTTTGTAATGATGGTGTTATCTTTTTTTATAGGTAGGAAATATTTTAAAATTAAATACGATTTATTAAATATTTTCCTTTATTTTATTATTGCTCTTTCAATTTATTTTACAAATTTAATTATTAGGGACATAACAGAATATTATCTTTTGGTTAATGTTTTATTAATCATTTCATTTCTTATAATTATTATTAAGAAGGAAGGAATTGATTTTAAAACTATACATTTGAAATCCTTTTTTAAATGATTATTTATACATAATAATAACATATATAAAATTTTCTGAATGATTAAAATTGAAATTGTTAACAAATCGAAGTTCGATTTACCAAAATATGAAACTACTTTCTCTTCAGGTTTGGATTTAAGATCTAATTCAGATCAAGACATTGAAATTGAATCACTTGAACGTGCACTTATTCCAACTGGCTTGTTTATTGCGATACCAGAAGGATATGAAGCTCAAGTTAGACCACGCAGTGGATTAGCCTTTAAACATGGTATTACTGTTCTAAATACTCCTGGAACTATTGATGCTGATTATCGTGGAGAGTTAAAGGTAATTCTGGTTAATTTGTCAAATAATAAATTTGTTGTTGAACCTGGTGAGAGGATTTGTCAATTAGTTTTTGCTAAAGTAGAGCAAATTAAATGGGAACCAACAGAAAGTTTGAATTCAACTAATCGTGGTGCTGGTGGTTTTGGACATACCGGGGCTAAATAATTTCTGCTAAAATAACTTATTTAAACTGTTTTTAATTTTCAACTTTGAATGCTTTACTTGATATTGTAATAAGCATTAATCTAAATTTTTATTCCTGCTTTACATTGGTTGGGTACTATAATGAATAAATTAATTTACATAATCATTTGTGTAATATCAATTACCGTTTTAACTGAGGATTTAGTAGGTCAAAAAAACCAAAATAGTACTAGATTTGCATTTAAAGGCCTTTATTCCGATGCACTTAGGAGTAAAATGCAGGAAGACTACTTAGTTGCAATTAATAAATTTAAAGCTTGTTTAGAACTTATTCCTAATAGCTCAGCAAGTGCTTACCAGTTATCATTAATTTACTTAAAATTAAATGATCCGGAAAAGTCAAAACAATATATTAACTATGCGCTAAAATATGATGAAACAAATGAATGGTATATCGTTCAAAAATCTATTATTGCTGGTTTATTGGGAGATCAAAAATTATATAAAAAATGTTATAAATTACTAAATAGTCAATATCCTGATAATCCTGTTTATTCTTATGAACTTTCTATTCTTTATTTTAAAGAGCATGAATATTCTCGATCACTTGAATTACTTAATAAAATGGAGACGGATTTGGGTGTTATGGAAAATATTTCATTTTTGAAGAATAACATTTATTTTGAATCAAAAAAATATTCACTTATTAGTGATGAGCTTACTAAATTAATATATGTTTATCCGGATAGTGTTAAGTATATTGATATGTTGGGTGAATATTTTTTATCAATGCAACAAATTAATAAGTCACTAGATATATATAAAAATGGATTAACGGTTTTTGTTGAAAATAAAAGACTTAATATAAAAACAGCAAAAATTTATTCGTCTTTAAAGGAATATAAAATAGGGTATGATTATCTTATTGGTGGTATAGGTTCGCAACAACTTACTGTAGATAAACAATACAAAATTGCTGGATTATACTTATCAAGTACAGAGATAAATACAAGTGAAAAAATTCTTATTTATTATAAATTTGTTGAATCAGATATAACGAATGAAAGTATTGAAAATAATTTTATTCAGTTCTTATTAGATGAAAAAGAACTTAGTCTTGCTGAAAAGCATATAAAGAAAATATTTAAAAGAAATAAGCAAAACTTTTCACTGTGGAACAGCTTATTTTCTATATTTATTGCTCAAAATAGAATAGAGGAGTTAAATACCTATTCTGAAGAAGCTATAAATTACTTTCCTAATCAGGCCATTATTTATTTTTATACTGGATACTCTTTTTTTCTATTAAAGGATTATGAAAATTCTTCTAATATTTTGCTTACGGGACTGGATTATGTTATTGATAACAAACGCTTAGAGTTAGATTTTTTCCTTTATTTAGCTGAATCATTTCATGCCCAAAACTTATACAAAAAATCTGATAAGTATTTTGATAAATATCTTGAAATAGATTCTTTAAATGAATACTTACTAAATAATTATGCTTATTACTTAACCCAAAGAAATGAAGAATTAGATAAAGCTTATTTATTATCACGTAAAAGCATTGAAATAGAACCTTTTAATGCCTCATTTTTAGATACTTATGCCTGGATTTATTATTTGAAATCAGATTTTAAAAATGCCTTATTCCATATTAAAAAGGCTTACAAATATGGGGGAAAATCAAATCCCGTTATTTGTGAACATTTTGGTGATATTTTATTAAAAAATAATGAAATAGATAATGCCCTTATAAAATGGAAAGAAAGTCTAAAATTATCCCCTAATAACTCTCTATTACTAAAAAAAATTCAATCCTTTAATTAAAAAATTCTTGAATTAGCACCTAACTTTTTAAATTTGCGTTATATAAAAAACGACTTTAATATGACGAACATAAATTATTTGTTTATATTGCTGATAATGAGCTCCTTACTTGTGGCGTGTAAAACTCAAAAGAAGTTAAATCGTGAAAAAAGTGTTGAATTGGAGATCATTTATGATAGTATCACAGCTGGTTATATTGATTATGAAACTTTATTAATTAAGTCAACAACGAATTATGAAAGTAAAAATAAAAGCATAAAACTAAAGGGAACTATAAAAATTCAAAAAGACAGCATTATAATTATTTCTTTAAGTCCTGGTCTTGGTATTGAAGCGGCAAGGATTAAGTTTACGAAGGATAGTTTATTTATACTCGATCGCTTTTCTTCGCAGGTTACCATGGGGGATTATAAATTTATTAACGATACCTATAAAGTGAATATTGGATATGAAGATATTCAGGCGATTTTAACTAATGAATTGTTTATTTATCCTTTAGACAAGGGTATCGCTACTAATGAGGAATTTGTTAATTCTTTTGATGTAAGAAGTAATAAAGAAACATTGGATTTATATAGAAAAACCGATCAATTAGTCGAAAATTTAATTTCTATTAACACGAAACATTATACCATTAAAAAATATATTATTAATGATATAAAAAATAGAAGGAATCTAAATATTCAATTTGAAGATGTTTACTCGGATGAATTTGGTAATTTACCAAAAAAAATATTTGTGGTGAGTTCTGTTGATGATAAATTTAATAAAATCAAATTGAATTATTCGAAAGTTACAAAAAATAAAAAATTGAATTTTTCTTTTAAAATTCCAAAAAATTATAAATCTATTGTTTATTAATAGAAGGAAGTTATTTTATTAGCTTATTTATAAAGGTAGTGTTTTAAAAAAAACGTACATTTATCTTACTTGTTTACTAATTGCATTTGGTTTATCTTGTTGTAATGTTAAAAAAAGCTTTGTACTTATTATTAATAAATTTTGTTTTTGTTGCCTTTAATGTAGAAGGACAAAGTTTAAAATATTATCAAAAACAAAAAAACAGGAATAAGGAATCTATTCAATATTCAAAACAATTATTATCTGAATTACAAAAAACGAATAAAAATAAACTAGATCAATTGTATTTAATCCGAAATGAATTAAATAAAAGGAAATCAACAATATTGGTTATAAATAGAGAAATAGAATTAATTTCTCAACGCATAAGCAGAGATAATGAAAAATTACAGAAACTCTATTTCGAATTGGAAAATCAAAAAAATGAATATGCTAAATTAATTTATTATTCAAGTTTAAATCTGAGTGTTCAGGATCGTATGATTTATTTGCTCTCAGCCAGTAGTTTTAATAATGCTTATAAACGCACTATTTATTTAAAACAATTAACTGATTACCGAAAAAGCAAATATAAAATGATTTCATATTCTATAAAAAGTATAGATTCTTCAATAACAGCTATGAGTCTTTTGAAATTTGAAAAAGGAAAATTGTACCTTGAAAAAAAGGATGAAAGAGATTCGTTGTTAAACTTAAAAAGAAAATTAGATCACAATATTTCAAAGTTAAAATTGAAAATGTCAGAGATTGATTTTTCTGAGAGAAATAAAAAAGAAAAAAATAGGATTTTAAATTCTAACCTTACAATAGAAATATCAAAAAATATTTCTATTACTAAGGAGACAGAAAATAAAAAAGAAAAAAAAATTGGTAAAGTAACAGGAACTGATTTTGCTAAATATAGAAAACAGTTGTTGTGGCCTTTAAAAAAATTTGTTTTACTTCATAAATTTGGTAATTATGCTCATCCTGTATTAAATGATATAACTTTGAGAAATGATGGTGTTGAACTTGGAGCTTCACCAAACTCCAATGTTTATTCTGTATATTGGGGTTTAGTTGTAAATGTTATTTCAATACCTGGAATGGGTCATTCTATAATTATTAAACATGGTGATTACTATTCAGTTTATTCGCAGGTTGGTAAAGTTTATATTGAGAAAGGTCAAAATGTTTCTCGGGGTCAAAGAATTGCCCAATTAAAAAACGATACGAAATTAGAAAAACTTATATTTCAAATTTGGAAGGGAAAGAAAAAACTTGATCCACAAAAATGGCTTGTAAATGTTTGATAAATCAAGATTATTGTGAAAGATGGGTATTACATATTGCTTCAGAAAATTGAAAAATTTATAAAAAGATATTATTTTTTTAAAATTGTCAAGGGCTTTTTGTTGTTTCTCAGTCTTGTTTTTGTAATTGTAAGCCTGGAATCAATTATTGAATACTATAATTATACTTCTATAAATTTCAGAACCACCCTTTTTTATCTCAGCTTAATTATATTTCTTTTTATTATTTCATATTATGTTATAATTCCGGTTTTAGCATTATTTAGAATTGGTAAAAGAATTTCTTTTAAGCAGGCTTCTAAAATAATTAGCAATCATTTTGAACATATTGATGATAATTTAATTAATACTATTGAACTAGGTAATAACATAAAAGGAAACCATAACGAAACAGATTTGTTAATTGCAAGTATTGAACAAAGAACAAAACTATTAAACCCAACACAATTTAAATTCTCTATTCCCTTTAAAAATCTTACAAAACCATTTTTTTATTTTTTGGGGAGTGGTTTTATTATTTTATTTATACTTTCTTTTGCACCGGGTGTTTTTAGAGATGGGACTTATCGAATTATTGATTATGGAAATTATTATGAGCCTAATGCTCCCTTTAAGTTTATTCTTAAAAATAAATCATTTTTTGTACAAAAAGGTGAAAACTTTACTCTCGAATTAATAATAGATGGCGATTATATTCCAAATGAAGTTTATATATCAATAGGTGAAAATTCATTTTTAATGATAAAAAACGAAAAGGGTAATAATCTCTTTAATTTTACAATTAAAAACTTAAATAATTCTATTGATATTTTTTTCCTTGCTGATAAGTATAAATCTCAAAAAACCCGGATTGAAGTTTTGCCTGCACCAATTTTGAAGGATTTTATCGTTGAGCTTGTTCCGCCTCCATATACAGGTGTGGAGAATAGCCAGTTTAAAAATTCTGGTGACTTAAATATTCCTTTCGGTTCTGTGGTTAAATGGAAATTTAAAACAAACTTCACTGATTCTGTATTATTATTTTTTATTGATGATTCTGTTAACTGTTCTAAAAACGAAAAGCAATTTGAATATTCTAGACAACTTTTTAAAACTGGAATATATTCTGTTTCTATAAAAAATAATCATTTTACACTTAATGACAATATTACATATAACATAAACGTAATTCCTGATATTTATCCTGATATTGACGTTCATTCAATTCAGGATTCAAACAGAATATCCTCGTTTTACTATATGTTAAACGTTAATGATGATTATGGTTTTCAGAAACTTACTTTTAATTATCGAATTATAGGAAATAATAATTCTAAAAATTTCATAAAAGATGTTATAGAATTAAATAAGGGAAATAAAAACCAGGATGTCTTCTTTTATTATGACTTTAGTAATATTAATTTGGTATCAGAAAATGATTATATTGAATATTTTTTCGAAATTTTTGATAATGATTATTTTTCAGGATATAAATCTACAAAAAGTACCTTAAATATTTATAAGCCACAATCACAAAAAGAAACCAAAGAAGAAATAGACAAGCTTGAAAAAAACACTGAAAAATCTATTGATGAAAGTAAGAAAATTGTTGATGATATTCAAAAGGATATTGAAGAGTTTAAACGGAAAGAATTAAATAATGAATTATCTGATTGGGATAGAAAAAGTTTTCTGAAAAATATTTCAAAAAAGCAGAAAGAACTAGATAAATTATTGAGTAACATAAAAAATGAAAATCAAAAAAAGAACAATTTAAAAAACCAACTATATTCTGAAAATGAAGAAATTTTAAAAAAGCAAAAAGAAATCCAGGAAATCCTTGATCAGATAATGGATGAGGAACTTAAACAATTATTGAGAGAACTGGATGAGTTAAGAAGCAAACTGGATCAAAAGGATTTTGAGAAACTTAAAGAGAAGCTTGATTTATCTTATAAAAACTTAAATGAGAGTTTGGATAAAAGTTTGGAATTGTTAAAACGCTTTCAGGTTGAAGAAAAAATGCAAAACTTGTCAGAAGACTTCAAGAAGTTATCAAAACGTCAGGAAAACCTTTCGACAGAAGAGTATAAAAAAAAGGATTTAGAGAATCAGAAAATTAATCAAAATAGTATTAAAAGTAATTTCAACTCATTAAAAGAAGACTTTGAAGAAACCATTAATAAAAATAAAGAGCTAAAAAGTCCCTACAAATTAGAGCAACTTGATGATGAATTATCGGAGATAGAAAAAAAATTGGACGATATTAATAATGATATTGACAAAAAATCAGACAAAAAAATTAATGAACAAAGAAAAGATGCTTCGCAATCTATGGAAGAAATGTCTAAAAAACTGAACAATATGTTGCAACAAATGAATAGTCAATCAATGAATATGAATTTGCAGGATTTAAGGCAGATTACTGAGAACCTTAATTTATTTTCATTTAATCAGGAAGATATTTATAATGATTTACGAATAACGTACAGCAATGATCCTAAATTTGTTCAACTTATAAAACAACAAAATAACCTTAATTTAGATTTTGAAATGATTAAGGATTCCTTAAATTCTCTTGCAAGCAGAATACCACAGATGAACCGGATGATTTCTAAGGAAGTAAAGGATATGGAGTTTAGTCTTGGGAAAACCTTATTTGAATTTGAAGCCAGACATAGGAGAGCTTCTATCCGTTATCAACGTAATGTTATTAATTCAAGCAATATACTTGCTCTTTATTTAGAGGAATTGAACGAACAAATTCAAAATCAAATGTCCCAGGGCTCTTCTGGAAAAGGGAAAAAGCAACCTGGCAATGCAATGAAGAAACTCAAACAGCAACAGGAAAACCTCAAACAGCAATTGGAACAATTGTTAGAACAACTGAAAAGTTGTGATGGTAAAAATACAGGAAACCAAATTAACGAAGGAGTTGTTAAGAGCTTGGCGGAACAGGAAATATTAAATAAAATGCTAAATGACCTTCAACAATCTGATGGTTTAAGCCCGGAAACAATTAGAAAACTGAAGGAAATTAAGAATTTATCTGATAAAAACATTGATGATTTAATTAATAAAAACATAACAACTAATTTATTAAAAAGGAATGAAAATATAAAAACACGGTTATTGGAAGCGGAAAAATCGGAGAGGGAGCGTGAAAAGGAAAAAATCAGGAAATCTAAGGAAGGAAGAAAAGCGGAAAGAGAGCTTCCTGCGGAAATAGATAGTTTTTTAAAGAAGAATAATACATACAAAGAAACATTACAAAAAAATAATTTAAACTTTAAAAATTACTATAAGAATTTGAGTAAAAAATATTATCAAGGTATCAAATAATATAAATATTAAAACTTATTATTATGCAAGGTTCCATTAAAATACCATCTGATATGTCTAACTTATATCGGGCAGAACAACTGGTTGATAAAATTGCTGAAGGTTTGGATATTCGGGATGATTTATATGGTAATATTTCTGTTTGTATTGTTGAAGCGGTTAGTAATGCAATTCAACATGGAAATAATTATGATGTTACCAGGATTGTACTTTTAAGCTATGAATTTTCTGAGAAGGTTTTGAAGTTTATTATTGAAGATGAGGGTTCAGGATTTAATATGGAAACAGTTCCGGATCCGACCTTACCGGAAAACGTTGAAAATATTAAAGGGCGAGGAATATTCTTAATTACGCACCTATCCGATAAAATTGATTTTGAAAATCAGGGATCTAAGATTTCTATTTCTTTTAATTTGAGTTAAAATGGCAATTAATTTTTTCTTCGAAGATGTTAAAAGGATTGCTTTAAAGGTAGGTAAAGACAAAAATTGGATAGTGCATTGCATTGAGGATAATAGAAAAAATGCTGGTGATATTAATTTTATTTTTTGTTCAGATTCTTATCTTCTTGAATTAAATAAAAAACATCTTCAGCATGATTATTATACAGATATTATAACTTTTGATTATTGTGAAGGAGATATTATAAGCGGTGATATTTATATTAGCGTTGATAGAGTTCGTGAAAATTCTGAGGATTTGGAATTACGTTTTGATATTGAATTGCACAGAGTGATGATACATGGAGTACTTCATTTGCTCGGATTAAAGGATGCTACTGAAATGGAAAAAAGACAAATGAGAAGTTCAGAGGATAAATGCCTGGAATACTATTCATAAACTAATCAAATAGAATAAATACCTTTGTTTATAAAAAATGGAATATAATTACGATGTTATAGTAGTTGGTGGAGGGCATGCTGGATGCGAGGCTGCTTCGGTTGCGGCAAATCTTGGATCTAAAACACTGCTTATTACTATGGACATGTCAAAATTTGCTCAAATGTCGTGTAATCCTGCTGTAGGTGGAATTGCAAAGGGTCAAATTGTTAGAGAAATTGATGCTCTTGGAGGATACATGGGAATTGTTACTGACAGAACGAGTATTCAGTTTAGAATGCTTAATAAATCAAAAGGTCCTGCAATGTGGAGTCCCAGGGTTCAATCTGATAGGATGAAATTTTCAGAAGAATGGCGAAATATTTTAGAGAATATAGATAATTTGAATTTATGGCAAGACCAGGTTACGGAATTGGTAATTGACAATAATCAGATAGTTGGTTTAAAAACAAACTTAGGTGTCACTTTTTTTTCTAAAAGTATTATTTTAACCAATGGTACTTTTTTAAACGGGATAATACATATTGGTAAAACCCAGGTTAAAGGAGGAAGAATGTCGGAGCCTTCTTCTAAAGGAATTACAGAACAATTGGCTGAACATGGTTTTATTACGGGTAGAATGAAGACAGGAACACCTCCACGTATTGATGGAAGGACTATTGATTTTTCAAGGATGTTAGAGCAAAAGGGTGATATCACAAATGAAAGGTTTTCTTTTACAAAACAAAAAAACAACTTAAAACAACGAAGTTGTTATATTACTTATACAAACTTAGATGTACACGAAGAATTAAGAACAGGTTTTGAGTCATCACCCTTATTCAATGGTTCAATTGCTGGGGTAGGGCCAAGGTATTGTCCAAGTATTGAAGATAAAATAGTAACATTTTCGGACAAGGATAAGCACCAATTATTTTTGGAGCCTGAAGGTGCTGATACGCATGAATATTATCTTAATGGTTTTTCTTCTTCTTTACCTCTGGATGTTCAAATAAATGCACTAAGGAAAATTCCTGGCTTGGAAAAGGCTAATTTGTATAAACCTGCATATGCAATTGAGTATGATTATTTTGATCCCACTCAGTTAAAACATACTATGGAAACAAAACTTGTTGCAAACCTTTATTTTGCGGGTCAAATAAATGGGACAACGGGATATGAGGAGGCTGCTGCTCAGGGCATGATGGCAGGAATAAATGCACACAGAAAAAACTCCAGTGAAAATGAGTTTATCCTACAACGGGATCAGGCATACATTGGTGTGTTAATTGACGATCTGGTAACCAAAGGAGTTGATGAACCTTACAGAATGTTTACCTCAAGAGCGGAATATAGGATATTGCTTAGACAGGACAATGCTGACGAAAGGCTTACTGAAATATCCTATAATATGGGGCTAATAAGTGAGAAAAGGTATGAAGAGTATTCAAAAAAAACAACAACGATTAAAGAATTTATTAAGTTTTGTAAAACTACAAAGGTTAAACCGAATGAAATAAACGAGTATTTAAAAAATTCAAACACAAGTGAAATCAGGGAAACAACAAAACTAGAAAGAATCATTCTTAGACCACAAGTTACAATTCAAGGTTTTGCAAAACATTTTAAAAAGATCGATTTGTTTTTTGCTGAAAAAATGGAGTTGAAAGAAGAAGTTTTAAGAAGCGCAGAAATTGCTATTAAATATAATGGGTACATAGAAAGAGAGAAAATAATTGCAAAAAAAATAAAAAGACTTGAAGGGATAAAAATACACAACGATTTCAATTTCAATAAAATTGAATCTTTAAGCACAGAGTCTAGGCAGAAATTAAGCAAAATTAAGCCACAAACAATAGGTCAGGCTTCCCGTATACCTGGAGTATCCCCTTCAGACATTAACGTATTACTTGTGTTTTTAGGAAGATAAGCGAATGTTCCACGTGGAACATTCGCTTATCTTCCTAAAAACACAAGTAATACGTTAATGTCTGAAGGGGATACTCCAGGTATACGGGAAGCCTGACCTATTGTTTGTGGCTTAATTTTGCTTAATTTCTGCCTAGACTCTGTGCTTAAAGATTCAATTTTATTGAAATTGAAATCGTTGTGTATTTTTATCCCTTCAAGTCTTTTTATTTTTTTTGCAATTATTTTCTCTCTTTCTATGTACCCATTATATTTAATAGCAATTTCTGCGCTTCTTAAAACTTCTTCTTTCAACTCCATTTTTTCAGCAAAAAACAAATCGATCTTTTTAAAATGTTTTGCAAAACCTTGAATTGTAACTTGTGGTCTAAGAATGATTCTTTCTAGTTTTGTTGTTTCCCTGATTTCACTTGTGTTTGAATTTTTTAAATACTCGTTTATTTCATTCGGTTTAACCTTTGTAGTTTTACAAAACTTAATAAATTCTTTAATCGTTGTTGTTTTTTTTGAATACTCTTCATACCTTTTCTCACTTATTAGCCCCATATTATAGGATATTTCAGTAAGCCTTTCGTCAGCATTGTCCTGTCTAAGCAATATCCTATATTCCGCTCTTGAGGTAAACATTCTGTAAGGTTCATCAACTCCTTTGGTTACCAGATCGTCAATTAACACACCAATGTATGCCTGATCCCGTTGTAGGATAAACTCATTTTCACTGGAGTTTTTTCTGTGTGCATTTATTCCTGCCATCATGCCCTGAGCAGCAGCCTCCTCATATCCCGTTGTCCCATTTATTTGACCCGCAAAATAAAGGTTTGCAACAAGTTTTGTTTCCATAGTATGTTTTAACTGAGTGGGATCAAAATAATCATACTCAATTGCATATGCAGGTTTATACAAATTAGCCTTTTCCAAGCCAGGAATTTTCCTTAGTGCATTTATTTGAACATCCAGAGGTAAAGAAGAAGAAAAACCATTAAGATAATATTCATGCGTATCAGCACCTTCAGGCTCCAAAAATAATTGGTGCTTATCCTTGTCCGAAAATGTTACTATTTTATCTTCAATACTTGGACAATACCTTGGCCCTACCCCAGCAATTGAACCATTGAATAAGGGTGATGACTCAAAACCTGTTCTTAATTCTTCGTGTACATCTAAGTTTGTATAAGTAATATAACAACTTCGTTGTTTTAAGTTGTTTTTTTGTTTTGTAAAAGAAAACCTTTCATTTGTGATATCACCCTTTTGCTCTAACATCCTTGAAAAATCAATAGTCCTTCCATCAATACGTGGAGGTGTTCCTGTCTTCATTCTACCCGTAATAAAACCATGTTCAGCCAATTGTTCTGTAATTCCTTTAGAAGAAGGCTCCGACATTCTTCCTCCTTTAACCTGGGTTTTACCAATATGTATTATCCCGTTTAAAAAAGTACCATTGGTTAAAATAATACTTTTAGAAAAAAAAGTGACACCTAAGTTTGTTTTTAAACCAACTATCTGATTATTGTCAATTACCAATTCCGTAACCTGGTCTTGCCATAAATTCAAATTATCTATATTCTCTAAAATATTTCGCCATTCTTCTGAAAATTTCATCCTATCAGATTGAACCCTGGGACTCCACATTGCAGGACCTTTTGATTTATTAAGCATTCTAAACTGAATACTCGTTCTGTCAGTAACAATTCCCATGTATCCTCCAAGAGCATCAATTTCTCTAACAATTTGACCCTTTGCAATTCCACCTACAGCAGGATTACACGACATTTGAGCAAATTTTGACATGTCCATAGTAATAAGCAGTGTTTTAGATCCAAGATTTGCCGCAACCGAAGCAGCCTCGCATCCAGCATGCCCTCCACCAACTACTATAACATCGTAATTATATTCCATTTTTTATAAACAAAGGTATTTATTCTATTTGATTAGTTTATGAATAGTATTCCAGGCATTTATCCTCTGAACTTCTCATTTGTCTTTTTTCCATTTCAGTAGCATCCTTTAATCCGAGCAAATGAAGTACTCCATGTATCATCACTCTGTGCAATTCAATATCAAAACGTAATTCCAAATCCTCAGAATTTTCACGAACTCTATCAACGCTAATATAAATATCACCGCTTATAATATCTCCTTCACAATAATCAAAAGTTATAATATCTGTATAATAATCATGCTGAAGATGTTTTTTATTTAATTCAAGAAGATAAGAATCTGAACAAAAAATAAAATTAATATCACCAGCATTTTTTCTATTATCCTCAATGCAATGCACTATCCAATTTTTGTCTTTACCTACCTTTAAAGCAATCCTTTTAACATCTTCGAAGAAAAAATTAATTGCCATTTTAACTCAAATTAAAAGAAATAGAAATCTTAGATCCCTGATTTTCAAAATCAATTTTATCGGATAGGTGCGTAATTAAGAATATTCCTCGCCCTTTAATATTTTCAACGTTTTCCGGTAAGGTCGGATCCGGAACTGTTTCCATATTAAATCCTGAACCCTCATCTTCAATAATAAACTTCAAAACCTTCTCAGAAAATTCATAGCTTAAAAGTACAATCCTGGTAACATCATAATTATTTCCATGTTGAATTGCATTACTAACCGCTTCAACAATACAAACAGAAATATTACCATATAAATCATCCCGAATATCCAAACCTTCAGCAATTTTATCAACCAGTTGTTCTGCCCGATATAAGTTAGACATATCAGATGGTATTTTAATGGAACCTTGCATAATAATAAGTTTTAATATTTATATTATTTGATACCTTGATAATATTTTTTACTCAAATTCTTATAGTAATTTTTAAAGTTTAAATTATTTTTTTGTAATGTTTCTTTGTATGTATTATTCTTCTTTAAAAAACTATCTATTTCCGCAGGAAGCTCTCTTTCCGCTTTTCTTCCTTCCTTAGATTTCCTGATTTTTTCCTTTTCACGCTCCCTCTCCGATTTTTCCGCTTCCAATAACCGTGTTTTTATATTTTCATTCCTTTTTAATAAATTAGTTGTTATGTTTTTATTAATTAAATCATCAATGTTTTTATCAGATAAATTCTTAATTTCCTTCAGTTTTCTAATTGTTTCCGGGCTTAAACCATCAGATTGTTGAAGGTCATTTAGCATTTTATTTAATATTTCCTGTTCCGCCAAGCTCTTAACAACTCCTTCGTTAATTTGGTTTCCTGTATTTTTACCATCACAACTTTTCAGTTGTTCTAACAATTGTTCCAATTGCTGTTTGAGGTTTTCCTGTTGCTGTTTGAGTTTCTTCATTGCATTGCCAGGTTGCTTTTTCCCTTTTCCAGAAGAGCCCTGGGACATTTGATTTTGAATTTGTTCGTTCAATTCCTCTAAATAAAGAGCAAGTATATTGCTTGAATTAATAACATTACGTTGATAACGGATAGAAGCTCTCCTATGTCTGGCTTCAAATTCAAATAAGGTTTTCCCAAGACTAAACTCCATATCCTTTACTTCCTTAGAAATCATCCGGTTCATCTGTGGTATTCTGCTTGCAAGAGAATTTAAGGAATCCTTAATCATTTCAAAATCTAAATTAAGGTTATTTTGTTGTTTTATAAGTTGAACAAATTTAGGATCATTGCTGTACGTTATTCGTAAATCATTATAAATATCTTCCTGATTAAATGAAAATAAATTAAGGTTCTCAGTAATCTGCCTTAAATCCTGCAAATTCATATTCATTGATTGACTATTCATTTGTTGCAACATATTGTTCAGTTTTTTAGACATTTCTTCCATAGATTGCGAAGCATCTTTTCTTTGTTCATTAATTTTTTTGTCTGATTTTTTGTCAATATCATTATTAATATCGTCCAATTTTTTTTCTATCTCCGATAATTCATCATCAAGTTGCTCTAATTTGTAGGGACTTTTTAGCTCTTTATTTTTATTAATGGTTTCTTCAAAGTCTTCTTTTAATGAGTTGAAATTACTTTTAATACTATTTTGATTAATTTTCTGATTCTCTAAATCCTTTTTTTTATACTCTTCTGTCGAAAGGTTTTCCTGACGTTTTGATAACTTCTTGAAGTCTTCTGACAAGTTTTGCATTTTTTCTTCAACCTGAAAGCGTTTTAACAATTCCAAACTTTTATCCAAACTCTCATTTAAGTTTTTATAAGATAAATCAAGCTTCTCTTTAAGTTTCTCAAAATCCTTTTGATCCAGTTTGCTTCTTAACTCATCCAGTTCTCTCAATAATTGTTTAAGTTCCTCATCCATTATCTGATCAAGGATTTCCTGGATTTCTTTTTGCTTTTTTAAAATTTCTTCATTTTCAGAATATAGTTGGTTTTTTAAATTGTTCTTTTTTTGATTTTCATTTTTTATGTTACTCAATAATTTATCTAGTTCTTTCTGCTTTTTTGAAATATTTTTCAGAAAACTTTTTCTATCCCAATCAGATAATTCATTATTTAATTCTTTCCGTTTAAACTCTTCAATATCCTTTTGAATATCATCAACAATTTTCTTACTTTCATCAATAGATTTTTCAGTGTTTTTTTCAAGCTTGTCTATTTCTTCTTTGGTTTCTTTTTGTGATTGTGGCTTATAAATATTTAAGGTACTTTTTGTAGATTTATATCCTGAAAAATAATCATTATCAAAAATTTCGAAAAAATATTCAATATAATCATTTTCTGATACCAAATTAATATTACTAAAGTCATAATAAAAGAAGACATCCTGGTTTTTATTTCCCTTATTTAATTCTATAACATCTTTTATGAAATTTTTAGAATTATTATTTCCTATAATTCGATAATTAAAAGTAAGTTTCTGAAAACCATAATCATCATTAACGTTTAACATATAGTAAAACGAGGATATTCTGTTTGAATCCTGAATTGAATGAACGTCAATATCAGGATAAATATCAGGAATTACGTTTATGTTATATGTAATATTGTCATTAAGTGTAAAATGATTATTTTTTATAGAAACAGAATATATTCCAGTTTTAAAAAGTTGTCTAGAATATTCAAATTGCTTTTCGTTTTTAGAACAGTTAACAGAATCATCAATAAAAAATAATAATACAGAATCAGTGAAGTTTGTTTTAAATTTCCATTTAACCACAGAACCGAAAGGAATATTTAAGTCACCAGAATTTTTAAACTGGCTATTCTCCACACCTGTATATGGAGGCGGAACAAGCTCAACGATAAAATCCTTCAAAATTGGTGCAGGCAAAACTTCAATCCGGGTTTTTTGAGATTTATACTTATCAGCAAGGAAAAAAATATCAATAGAATTATTTAAGTTTTTAATTGTAAAATTAAAGAGATTATTACCCTTTTCGTTTTTTATCATTAAAAATGAATTTTCACCTATTGATATATAAACTTCATTTGGAATATAATCGCCATCTATTATTAATTCGAGAGTAAAGTTTTCACCTTTTTGTACAAAAAATGATTTATTTTTAAGAATAAACTTAAAGGGAGCATTAGGCTCATAATAATTTCCATAATCAATAATTCGATAAGTCCCATCTCTAAAAACACCCGGTGCAAAAGAAAGTATAAATAAAATAATAAAACCACTCCCCAAAAAATAAAAAAATGGTTTTGTAAGATTTTTAAAGGGAATAGAGAATTTAAATTGTGTTGGGTTTAATAGTTTTGTTCTTTGTTCAATACTTGCAATTAACAAATCTGTTTCGTTATGGTTTCCTTTTATGTTATTACCTAGTTCAATAGTATTAATTAAATTATCATCAATATGTTCAAAATGATTGCTAATTATTTTAGAAGCCTGCTTAAAAGAAATTCTTTTACCAATTCTAAATAATGCTAAAACCGGAATTATAACATAATATGAAATAATAAAAAGAAATATAATTAAGCTGAGATAAAAAAGGGTGGTTCTGAAATTTATAGAAGTATAATTATAGTATTCAATAATTGATTCCAGGCTTACAATTACAAAAACAAGACTGAGAAACAACAAAAAGCCCTTGACAATTTTAAAAAAATAATATCTTTTTATAAATTTTTCAATTTTCTGAAGCAATATGTAATACCCATCTTTCACAATAATCTTGATTTATCAAACATTTACAAGCCATTTTTGTGGATCAAGTTTTTTCTTTCCCTTCCAAATTTGAAATATAAGTTTTTCTAATTTCGTATCGTTTTTTAATTGGGCAATTCTTTGACCCCGAGAAACATTTTGACCTTTCTCAATATAAACTTTACCAACCTGCGAATAAACTGAATAGTAATCACCATGTTTAATAATTATAGAATGACCCATTCCAGGTATTGAAATAACATTTACAACTAAACCCCAATATACAGAATAAACATTGGAGTTTGGTGAAGCTCCAAGTTCAACACCATCATTTCTCAAAGTTATATCATTTAATACAGGATGAGCATAATTACCAAATTTATGAAGTAAAACAAATTTTTTTAAAGGCCACAACAACTGTTTTCTATATTTAGCAAAATCAGTTCCTGTTACTTTACCAATTTTTTTTTCTTTTTTATTTTCTGTCTCCTTAGTAATAGAAATATTTTTTGATATTTCTATTGTAAGGTTAGAATTTAAAATCCTATTTTTTTCTTTTTTATTTCTCTCAGAAAAATCAATCTCTGACATTTTCAATTTTAACTTTGAAATATTGTGATCTAATTTTCTTTTTAAGTTTAACAACGAATCTCTTTCATCCTTTTTTTCAAGGTACAATTTTCCTTTTTCAAATTTCAAAAGACTCATAGCTGTTATTGAAGAATCTATACTTTTTATAGAATATGAAATCATTTTATATTTGCTTTTTCGGTAATCAGTTAATTGTTTTAAATAAATAGTGCGTTTATAAGCATTATTAAAACTACTGGCTGAGAGCAAATAAATCATACGATCCTGAACACTCAGATTTAAACTTGAATAATAAATTAATTTAGCATATTCATTTTTTTGATTTTCCAATTCGAAATAGAGTTTCTGTAATTTTTCATTATCTCTGCTTATGCGTTGAGAAATTAATTCTATTTCTCTATTTATAACCAATATTGTTGATTTCCTTTTATTTAATTCATTTCGGATTAAATACAATTGATCTAGTTTATTTTTATTCGTTTTTTGTAATTCAGATAATAATTGTTTTGAATATTGAATAGATTCCTTATTCCTGTTTTTTTGTTTTTGATAATATTTTAAACTTTGTCCTTCTACATTAAAGGCAACAAAAACAAAATTTATTAATAATAAGTACAAAGCTTTTTTTAACATTACAACAAGATAAACCAAATGCAATTAGTAAACAAGTAAGATAAATGTACGTTTTTTTTAAAACACTACCTTTATAAATAAGCTAATAAAATAACTTCCTTCTATTAATAAACAATAGATTTATAATTTTTTGGAATTTTAAAAGAAAAATTCAATTTTTTATTTTTTGTAACTTTCGAATAATTCAATTTGATTTTATTAAATTTATCATCAACAGAACTCACCACAAATATTTTTTTTGGTAAATTACCAAATTCATCCGAGTAAACATCTTCAAATTGAATATTTAGATTCCTTCTATTTTTTATATCATTAATAATATATTTTTTAATGGTATAATGTTTCGTGTTAATAGAAATTAAATTTTCGACTAATTGATCGGTTTTTCTATATAAATCCAATGTTTCTTTATTACTTCTTACATCAAAAGAATTAACAAATTCCTCATTAGTAGCGATACCCTTGTCTAAAGGATAAATAAACAATTCATTAGTTAAAATCGCCTGAATATCTTCATATCCAATATTCACTTTATAGGTATCGTTAATAAATTTATAATCCCCCATGGTAACCTGCGAAGAAAAGCGATCGAGTATAAATAAACTATCCTTCGTAAACTTAATCCTTGCCGCTTCAATACCAAGACCAGGACTTAAAGAAATAATTATAATGCTGTCTTTTTGAATTTTTATAGTTCCCTTTAGTTTTATGCTTTTATTTTTACTTTCATAATTCGTTGTTGACTTAATTAATAAAGTTTCATAATCAATATAACCAGCTGTGATACTATCATAAATGATCTCCAATTCAACACTTTTTTCACGATTTAACTTCTTTTGAGTTTTACACGCCACAAGTAAGGAGCTCATTATCAGCAATATAAACAAATAATTTATGTTCGTCATATTAAAGTCGTTTTTTATATAACGCAAATTTAAAAAGTTAGGTGCTAATTCAAGAATTTTTTAATTAAAGGATTGAATTTTTTTTAGTAATAGAGAGTTATTAGGGGATAATTTTAGACTTTCTTTCCATTTTATAAGGGCATTATCTATTTCATTATTTTTTAATAAAATATCACCAAAATGTTCACAAATAACGGGATTTGATTTTCCCCCATATTTGTAAGCCTTTTTAATATGGAATAAGGCATTTTTAAAATCTGATTTCAAATAATAAATCCAGGCATAAGTATCTAAAAATGAGGCATTAAAAGGTTCTATTTCAATGCTTTTACGTGATAATAAATAAGCTTTATCTAATTCTTCATTTCTTTGGGTTAAGTAATAAGCATAATTATTTAGTAAGTATTCATTTAAAGAATCTATTTCAAGATATTTATCAAAATACTTATCAGATTTTTTGTATAAGTTTTGGGCATGAAATGATTCAGCTAAATAAAGGAAAAAATCTAACTCTAAGCGTTTGTTATCAATAACATAATCCAGTCCCGTAAGCAAAATATTAGAAGAATTTTCATAATCCTTTAATAGAAAAAAAGAGTATCCAGTATAAAAATAAATAATGGCCTGATTAGGAAAGTAATTTATAGCTTCTTCAGAATAGGTATTTAACTCCTCTATTCTATTTTGAGCAATAAATATAGAAAATAAGCTGTTCCACAGTGAAAAGTTTTGCTTATTTCTTTTAAATATTTTCTTTATATGCTTTTCAGCAAGACTAAGTTCTTTTTCATCTAATAAGAACTGAATAAAATTATTTTCAATACTTTCATTCGTTATATCTGATTCAACAAATTTATAATAAATAAGAATTTTTTCACTTGTATTTATCTCTGTACTTGATAAGTATAATCCAGCAATTTTGTATTGTTTATCTACAGTAAGTTGTTGCGAACCTATACCACCAATAAGATAATCATACCCTATTTTATATTCCTTTAAAGACGAATAAATTTTTGCTGTTTTTATATTAAGTCTTTTATTTTCAACAAAAACCGTTAATCCATTTTTATATATATCTAGTGACTTATTAATTTGTTGCATTGATAAAAAATATTCACCCAACATATCAATATACTTAACACTATCCGGATAAACATATATTAATTTAGTAAGCTCATCACTAATAAGTGAATATTTTTTTGATTCAAAATAAATGTTATTCTTCAAAAATGAAATATTTTCCATAACACCCAAATCCGTCTCCATTTTATTAAGTAATTCAAGTGATCGAGAATATTCATGCTCTTTAAAATAAAGAATAGAAAGTTCATAAGAATAAACAGGATTATCAGGATATTGACTATTTAGTAATTTATAACATTTTTTATATAATTTTTGATCTCCCAATAAACCAGCAATAATAGATTTTTGAACGATATACCATTCATTTGTTTCATCATATTTTAGCGCATAGTTAATATATTGTTTTGACTTTTCCGGATCATTTAATTTTAAGTAAATTAATGATAACTGGTAAGCACTTGCTGAGCTATTAGGAATAAGTTCTAAACAAGCTTTAAATTTATTAATTGCAACTAAGTAGTCTTCCTGCATTTTACTCCTAAGTGCATCGGAATAAAGGCCTTTAAATGCAAATCTAGTACTATTTTGGTTTTTTTGACCTACTAAATCCTCAGTTAAAACGGTAATTGATATTACACAAATGATTATGTAAATTAATTTATTCATTATAGTACCCAACCAATGTAAAGCAGGAATAAAAATTTAGATTAATGCTTATTACAATATCAAGTAAAGCATTCAAAGTTGAAAATTAAAAACAGTTTAAATAAGTTATTTTAGCAGAAATTATTTAGCCCCGGTATGTCCAAAACCACCAGCACCACGATTAGTTGAATTCAAACTTTCTGTTGGTTCCCATTTAATTTGCTCTACTTTAGCAAAAACTAATTGACAAATCCTCTCACCAGGTTCAACAACAAATTTATTATTTGACAAATTAACCAGAATTACCTTTAACTCTCCACGATAATCAGCATCAATAGTTCCAGGAGTATTTAGAACAGTAATACCATGTTTAAAGGCTAATCCACTGCGTGGTCTAACTTGAGCTTCATATCCTTCTGGTATCGCAATAAACAAGCCAGTTGGAATAAGTGCACGTTCAAGTGATTCAATTTCAATGTCTTGATCTGAATTAGATCTTAAATCCAAACCTGAAGAGAAAGTAGTTTCATATTTTGGTAAATCGAACTTCGATTTGTTAACAATTTCAATTTTAATCATTCAGAAAATTTTATATATGTTATTATTATGTATAAATAATCATTTAAAAAAGGATTTCAAATGTATAGTTTTAAAATCAATTCCTTCCTTCTTAATAATAATTATAAGAAATGAAATGATTAATAAAACATTAACCAAAAGATAATATTCTGTTATGTCCCTAATAATTAAATTTGTAAAATAAATTGAAAGAGCAATAATAAAATAAAGGAAAATATTTAATAAATCGTATTTAATTTTAAAATATTTCCTACCTATAAAAAAAGATAACACCATCATTACAAAGTATGAAAAAAATGATGCCCATGCAGAACCCAAATAACCATATTTCGGAATAAGCATTATATTTAATAAAACACTTACAAAAGCACCACTAAAAGCAAGTATAGCACCGAACTTTGTCAAATTAGTCAATTTATACCAAATAGATAAATTAAAAATAATTCCGAAAAAAAGCTTACTCATCAATAAAATAGGAATGATATATAAGCCAGCATGATATGGGGTATCAATCATTAATTTAACAAAATCAATAAATAAAGTAATTCCAACAAATACAAAAAGACCAAAAATTATAAAATATTTCATAACTTTAGCATATAACTCTTTTGAATCAGTATTTTTAGCATAATTAAAAAAGAAAGGTTCCGCAGCATATCTAAACGCCTGTATAAACAAAACCATCAAAATAGCAATTTTTAGATTAGCGCCATATATACCAATTTCCCCCATAACATATTCAGCAGAATTCTGAATCCCTTCCGGAACAACTATAAAATATTTTAATAAAACACGATCAAGCGTTTCACTGGTCATACCAGCCAAACCTGCAACCATCAACGGTAAGGAATATTTGAGCATGCTTTTAAGCAATTGTCCATTGAACAGGAAATTTTTAAAAACAGAAAGAATTTCAGGAGTAAGTATAAAAAGAGTTATTATACTTGTAATAAAGTAGGAAATAAATATATATCCTACATCCAATTTAGGATAAAAATATTGAAAGATAACATTATTTTCACCCAATACTAAAGGACAAAAAAGAAGGAAAAACAAGTTTAGCCCAATATTAATTCCAATATTAATTAATTTAACTGTAGCAAATCTTTTTGCTTTATTCCTATTTCTTAATTCAGCAAAAGGTATTGATGAAAAAGCATCTAATCCAACAGTAATACCCAATAAAAGAATATACTCAGGATTATTTATATAATTCAGTAATTCAGCAACATTGCGATAAAATATAAGAACCAGAATAACAAAAACCAGAGAAGTAAAAAATAAACTACTTACAGTTGTAGCATAAATTTCTTCTCTTTTATAATCCCTATTTTGTGAAAATCGAAATAAACCGGTTTCCATTCCATAAGTTAGGAAAATAATGAAAAACCCAACATATGTTAATAATTCTGTAACAACTCCATATTCATGTGTAAGAAAGAGGTGTGTATAAAGTGGAACCAAAAAATAATTAAGTAGTCTTCCAATAATACTACTTAAACCATAAATAGCAGTTTGCCCAATTAGGCTTTTTATAGGATTTGCCATTCTAAATAACCGTATTACTTAATAAGAGTTTTACCAAAGATAAAATTAACGTTTCTTTGATATTCCAGGTAATCATTTCCATATTTTTTTACACATTGTTGCTCTTCTAACAAAGCAATTTTATAACTTAAAAAACCTAAAATTAGTATTAACACAAGAACAACAATATTCAAAGTACATACGGCTACACCCAACCACATAATGAAAAAACCTAAATATACCGGATGACGACTATAACCATAAATACCCGTATTTACAATCAAATCAATTTCATTTATGCTAAAGAAGAAAATAGCCGATATATATATAATTAAACCACTTATATACAATAAGGTACCTATGTAAAAAAAAATATTAATTTTAAATAATATAAATATACTACTAATTAAAAGTATAAGATATACATATTTATAAACTATACTTACATTTTTTATTTTCGGAGTTCTACTAAATCTTATTTGAACAAATTTTGGAAAAAGAAACCAGAGACCATAAGCAAAAATAATATATATCAAGCTAAACCACCAAGCTCCAAATAAACCAAACCCAAATTGCATTAAATACTTCTTTATTTTTCTAAGATAAATTTTTCAATATAAAAATCCGATTGTAAAAGTAATTTCTCGGATAAAGCAAAAATATTTTTTGAGCTATTAAAAACATAAAATTCTGAAAGTTCAGATATAGTTTTTTTACAATGTTCATAGTATGTATCACCAAACTTTAATTTAATATTATCCAGGTTACATCCCCATTTTGTTCTAAGACCTGTTATGATATATTCATTAAATTTATCAATGACAGTAAGGTTTTCCTTATCAAAATATGATTCATTTGTATTAATTTGTTTAATGTATTTTTTTACTGATTCGATGTTCCAATATCGCGAACTACCGTCATAAGAGTGCGCCGAAGGACCAAAACCTATGTAAGGAACATTTTTCCAATAACTCATATTATGTTTTGAATAATAGTCACTTTTTGCAAAACTAGAAATTTCATAATGACTATAATTATTTTTACCCATTTTATTTATGAGCTCATTATAAAATAACAAGCTTTCTTTTTCATTTACTTCGGAAAGTACACCCTTTTTCAGCATCCTTCCAAAATGTGTTTTATCTTCAATTGTTAAATGATAGGCTGACAAATGATTTAATCCAAAACTAAAGAATGTATCTAAATCTGAAAGAAAATCCGTGATCGATTGATGAGGAATACCATAAATTAAATCAATAGAAATATTATTAAATCCAAGTTTTTGAGCATGAATAATAGAATGAATTGATTGTTTTAAATTATGCCTTCTATTTAAAAAGTTAAGAATTTTGTCATTAAAAGATTGAATTCCAATACTTAATCTATTAATCCCAATACTTTTAAGTTTATGCAAATATTCGAAATATACATCATCAGGATTAATTTCAAAAGTAATTTCTGGTTCTTCACTGATATTAAAAGTTGTATATAATTGATTTAATATCAATTCAATATTCTTTATAGAAATACTTGATGGAGTACCACCACCAAAATATATAGTTTCAATTACTTCCTTTGTAAACCCCTTTTTATAAGAAATTTCCTTAAGTATAGCATCTATAAATTCATCGACATAACAATAGTTCGCCGACTTATAAAAATCACAATAATAGCATATTTTTTTGCAGAAAGGTATATGTATATATATTCCAGCCAAATTTTTTATTTTTCCCTTTCAAATATAAGCTAAATTATTATTACTTTTTTTCTTCATATATTAAAACGGCATTAGCAACTGCCCGAGGTTCAGGGGACAATGAATAAATATTTTCCTCATAATTTTTATTATATGGTGAGATATTTAAAATCTCATTATCAACAACTAGCGTACTACTTCCACCGGGATCAAAACCCATGGCCTTAACCATACCATATTTTATCATAATATCTGCCATATCCAAATGAGTAGCACCTACTGATTCCCTAATCCTACCATTAATTGTGAGAACAAAAATATTATCCTTTTTATCAATACCAACGGCAATTTTAGGACCTCTCATATCGGTATAATCCAATCTTGCTGCTTGTGTTTTAATAGAATTTTCAGTTTTCCATCCCTCTAATTCCATATTAATAGCTTTTTTTCCATTCTCCAATAGTGTAGGACCCGCCTCCACAGCATTAAATATATTTTCAAATTCAGGATAAATAAATTCAATTTCATCTCCCAAAACTAAACTTTTAGGAAATGATTCGTTTTTGAAAGAGAAGCTTAAGCCAACAGGGTATAAATCTAAACTCTCACCAGCTTTAGTTCTAATTATTTGTTTAATTTTATTACCCGATAATCTAATAATTATTCTTCCATTACCATATATCTTGTCTGATTTATGCATCAAATCGTAAAAACAAATATTATTTTTATCTATTTCTGCCTTACCTTCAAGATTATAATTAGATTTATCCAAATGAAATTCAGTTTCTTTAATATTAATTGAAAATTTTTCAGATGAACTTACCATTTTAATATCAGGTTTTCCATCAACATCAATTAAAAGAGCAGCTTTATTAAACAAAGGCGGAGATAAAACTTTACCTTTTGAAATTATTAATCCTAAAGGTGAACCAATAAAAGATTCAGGAAGACCAAGTTTTCCAACAAGTTCAGGATTTAAAATATAACCACCATTCCAACCTACTCTGACATCACTATTTGAATTTTTTTCAAATTCTTTTTTAAATTCCAATACTGTTTTTGTGCCCTGATTAGATGAAAGAATAGCAAAATTTAAGTTGGATGAAATTTTAGTATTTATTTTAGCAAAAGCACCACTGTAGGGCAAACCATCCACGTGAATTCCAGAAAGTTGGTTAGATTCAATGATTTCATGCTTTTTACTTTTATGTTTGATATTTCTAAGCACCTTATTTATAGGATTTCCATTTTTAACAGCATCCTCTCTAATAAATTCAAGAACCTTTTTCTCCCCAAATTCATCACACAAATACATATACAGATCACCATTCAGTGCATCAGAAAATTGTTTTGAATTTTGTATAGGTGTAGGATAAGCTAAACACGTACGAACACCTGCAGGAACAAATTGAATATATCCACTACCAACAGAAATTCCCATAATATTAGAAGCAATTTCCGAATTAACATTACCAATATGAAATCGATCAATATCCAGTATATCCGTCATCATAGATGAATTTCTTCTTGTAGATATTAGAAAGCCATTACTTTCTTTAATATTAATAAGGGTTTCTAAGGCTTTGCTTCCTAATTGCTTAATGTTGACTCCAACAGATAATTGTTTTGTTGGAATGATTTTTAGTAAACCATAATTATATAAAAGTTTTAAATCCTTTTCAACTCCTTCAAGTATATAGTTCTCAATATCCTGGGCTCTGGACCAACCCACAAGGGAATTTTCCAATGCGAAAATATAAAATGGAGCAAGCTTGTTCTTTGCCCCTTTAATTAATTTTTCATTTAGAGTATCAGTCACAGAAACTTTTAATTTTTGCCTAATTGATTGCAATACAAAAAGTTCTAATTCATAAGTGACATATTTACCTGGAAAATAAGCAATTGGTACATTTTCACGTAATCGTTCTCTTAAAAATTTACGGTTATCAATTTCGATTTTATAAGAAGAAGTAATTTGTGATAAGGCCAAATTCCAGTTTGTAAAAAAATGAGAACTACTGTCTATTTTAATTTGATAGGTTGGTTTAACAATTTCTTTATGAATTAAGTTTATTATACCGGTAATTTCCTGGAAAGTGTAATCCTGAAAAGGGTAATAGTTACTATTTCTATGTCTGTATGAAAATGAATGATCGTGTTTTATATCCTGGACACCCTCATGAAACTTAAACAGATTATCAACCGCATTATAAAATTTATGAATTTTTTCCTTATTCTCATGGTTATTTTCTAAATCAGTATGAATCAAATTTCTGGCAAATTCCATAGCTCTTCCCCTAATTTTCTGTTCTTCAACCCTAAAATAGGAAGGATCTATTAATGATTTTAAATACAGCATAAAAGTTAAGTTCCCATATCCCTGTAAAAAGTATCGATTTTCTGTATCGACCATTTTTTCAATTAAATCACTATTTTCAGAATTTATTTTTTCATATTTAGAAAACGTTTCTTTAATATATTTTACAGATTTCTCATTTTCCAAAAGTTGTATATAAAGCTGATATACTATTTTATCAATATTATCGCTTAAAGAAGAAATACTATACCTCCTTTTGACAACTTTTTTATTATGTTTAATTTCTTCCAAATATTTATGAGCAAAAAAGACGCGTTGGGTAATCATTTCAACATGATTAGCGCTAATATTTTTTCCATCATATTCAATAACTTTTAAGCGCTCATTTTCTGGTAAATGTTCACCAATAACCTCTGAATAAACATTTTCAGGAAAATAACGTCTACAAAAAATCGGTATACCACTGGCAGCTGCTTCAATAATTGGAAGCCCCCTACCTTCAGTTTTACTGGGTAATAATATTAAGGATGCAACATTGTATAGTTCAGGTATTCCTATTGGAAATTGAAATTTCTTTCTAAATGATTTTTTATCAAATTCACTGAACATAAAACCCAGGTGAATTCTGGATGCTTTTTCTTCCGGAAAAGAATCCAATAATTCTTTAAATCTGGAAATAAGCTTAATAAAATAAGGCCCTTGACCTGGAGGAATTGGTCCGGTCACTAAAATAGTTAATTTTAAATCAGGGGCTTCGGAAAATTTATTTAAAAATCTTTTTTGTTCAAAAAGTTCTTTTATCAACCGAAAACCCACTTCAATTCTTTTTCTGGAAACTATACGTGTAGGTTGTAAAAAAATAATATTTTCATCAACAAAGTTCTTAAATACTTTTGTTTTATTACCAATCAAAATAGGGTGTGGATCACGTAAATCAACCAATTTATTTTCAATAACTCCATCAACAGAATAAGCCACTAACCTTTTACTATTTCTACTAAAAACCTTTTCAAATTGTTTTAAGGTGTCTAGTTTTTTTCTTTTACTAATATTGGAATACTCATCAGTATCCACAGCCGTACCAATCTCAGATACATTAGCCGGATTGTGTCCATTTAAATTTATAACATGTTCTGTTTGTTTTCTATTAATATGCAGACTCAACCAAATTTTTGATTCCCATGGATATAAATTTTCTATCAAAGAAAAAAATTCACCAATATGACTATTAGTAAAAAAGAAATCTCTTGGCCCATCAGGTAATTTTTTGACATTCTTATCAATTTCACTGTTACCTCCTTCCCAGTAAAAATCATGACTATTATTAATAACCGGAATACTCATAAATTCAGAAACCAAAATGGTTGCCAGGCTATAGGAAACATTACCGGGATTTGAGCATACATTTAATAAGTACAACAACTTAATGTTATTGTCTTCAATATATTTAGAAAGCTTTTTAACTATTGTAATTACTTCATCCCAGAAATCTAAAATAAGCTGGTTATATAATTCCCCTCCTCTATCTAATTTTTGATTAAAGAAAGAATTGTATAATTTCCAATCATCGAATCCATTACATTCTGGAATTTCAAATTTCTTTGTATCTCCATGAATTAGTTGTTTAGATTCAGGATAAAAAGCCCCCGCTATATAATGAATTTGTGTATTAAACAAATTTCTAAATATTTTTGCATATTTCTCAACTTCAATAGTAACACCATCAACAGAATAATAATAAGTTAAAAAAGCAACACCTGAATTTTTTAATAAATCCTTATATTCATCGTAATTTCCAGAGAAAGATTCTTTCTCCAAATTCTTCTGTTCTTTAAACCTATCAATAAACAAACCCAAATCAAACCAGGTATTAATTTTTTGGTTTTGTAATAAGTTAATAAGTTGTTTCGAATTTATATCGTATTTCATATAGCATATATATTTAGGAGTAGATATTTAAAAAAAGGTTGGAAACTTATGTTTGCTAAAAATACAAAATAAAGACGACAAAAAAAATAAGTACTAAGTATGACACAATAATAATTAACAATTAAACGTATTTCAACAATATAATTTAAAACATGATTTTTTTTTTCCTTTAATATTTACTCTGTCAAATTATTAAATATATCCTGAAATATAAATAATAGTATTAATTAAACAATGACGAAAACTTTTACAACAAAACTATTATTACCACTTAAACAAAATTATAAAAGTTTATTTTGGGCTATAATTATTTTATTTCTAAGTGTTGCACGGTTTAATACTTCAGATACAATAAAAGAATTATTGATACCACACAGTGATAAGCTAGTACATATTTTTTTATATACTATTTTTAGCTTTTTACTCCTTCTGGAAAATAAAAAAAGCAAAGGAATATTTATTCGTTTGCTTTTTTCACTATTTTATGGAATATTAATGGAACTATTTCAGCAGTATTTTACAACATACCGTAGCTTTGAAGTAACAGATATTCTTGCAAATTTTAGTGGTTCCATAATTGGTTCACTGCTATTTAAAATTTTTAATAAAAAATTAAAGTCGTAATACAGCATCAACATTGTAAACACCATCCCGAAATTGACCTACTGTAAGATTTTTAAATTGGGAATACAATTTATCCCTTAAAGGATCTAATTCGGTATGAAAAGGGCAAAGTTTTTTCTTTTCTTCATCATCTTCACAAATACGTACACCAATAACACAATTGTGAAAAAAGTCTAAACCGTCTATAATTTCCACAATATCCAATAGAGATATATCATTTGCATTTTTTCCAAGACTAAAACCGCCATGAGGCCCCTTGGTAGATGCCAACATTTTATTCTTTGATAACACCTGAAGTATTTTTCCAAGGAATGGGGAAGGCATTTCTAAATCATCAGATATCTTTTTTATACCAATTTTAGTATTTTCCTTTTCGTTGATGGCTAAATATAATACAGCCCTTATTGCGTATTTACAAGTATTTGAAAGCATATTTTAAATATATAAACTATTAGCGGCAAAGATATAAAAATTCTTTTAATATATAGAACTCTTTATATACTTAAATATTAATAATTTAGTAAAATAATTTTTTATTTTAGTGATTTTAAATACTGATTTTTAAAAGATTTTTTAAAAGGAGGTAAAGTACGTTTTTTTCCAAATACATTACTTGCAAAATTTTTAATAATAAAATTTTTGAAACCTGTTAAACCAATATCAAAAAATTTAACTCTTAAGATAATGAATTGATAAATATTCATGAAAATAGTAAATAACCAGTTTTTACTATAATTTTCAACATCAAGATTACGGTTGTGTAGTAGCAGCATATGTAAATCAATTTTTTCAGGACAAACTTCCGTACATTTTCCACAAATAGTACAAGCGTAGCTTAAATGTGCAGATTTTTCAAAACCCTGATAAAAAGGACTAATAATGGAACCTATTGGTCCACCATATGTTGCTTCATAAGTATAGCCACCTATATTTTTATAAACAGGACAGGCATTTAAACAAGCACCACAACGAATACAAGCTAAAATATCACTTTGAATTTCTTGATTTAATATTTCAGTTCGTCCATTATCCAGCAAAATAACATGCATCTCTTCCGGACCAAATTCTTCATTGCTTTTTTTTGAACCAGTAAAAATAGTATTGTAAACAGTTATTGCCTGACCAGTGCCATGAGAAGAAAGTACAGGCCAGAATAAATCCAAATCCGTCATTTTAGGAATAATTTTTTCAATTCCTGCTACCACAATATGAGTTTTAGGAAAACTAGTAGACATAATACCATTACCCTCATTTTCCGTAATTCCAACACCACCAATATCAGCAATAAGGAAATTAGCACCCGTAATTCCGACCTCTGCAGAAGTAAATTTTTTTCTTAACAATTGACGTACAAATTCGGTCATTTCTTCAGCAGTACTATTTTCATTCATTCCAAAAAGGCGGGAAAACAATTCATTTACATCCTTTTTTGATTTATGCATGGCAGGTGTAACAATATGATAAGGTTTTTCACCCGCGACCTGAACAATAAATTCACCTAAATCCGTTTCAACTGATTCAATACCTTTATTAATAATAAAATCATTTAATTCTATTTCTTCAGTGGTCATGGATTTCATTTTAACCACCATTTTTGCATTATGTTGATCAAGAATTTTTCCTATTATATCGTGACTTTCACTTTCATCTAAAGCCCAATGAACATTTATTCCATTTTTTATAGCATTAGCTTCAAACTCCAAAAGAGATTCATCAAGTTTTTTTATAGCATCACGTTTTTTATATGCAGTACTTTCTTTAGCCTTTTCCTTATCCTTATACCGTACAAAACCGATTTCAACCGCGGCATCATATTTCGACATATTAAATTTAATAGTCTTACGGTGCTTTAAATCAAACGATACTTTATCCGCGTCACGCAAAAACTTTTTATAGTATTTATTCATTGAAAATGTTTATTAATGTATCATTAATCAAATATACAACCAATCCCCTAATATTTAAACTACAAAATCTTTATATTTTTAATATCCTAAATTATACATTTTTAATAGGTATTTTTTCAATTCGTTTCAAATGTCTTCCTCCTTCAAAATGCGTATTAATAAAAGCATTAATAATATCCTTTGCTTCCTCCTTACTAATAAAACGAGCAGGCAATGCACACACATTTGCGTTATTATGCTCTTTTGCAAGTTTAGCAAGTTCTGTATTCCAACATAAGGCAGATCTAATTCCCTCATATTTATTCACAGTCATATTAATTCCATTACCACTTCCACATAAGGATATTCCAAATTCAGATTCACCTTTTTGAACAGAATTAGCCATTGGATGAGCAAAATCAGGATAATCCACACTTTCTTCTGAAAAGCATCCAAAATCATTAACTTTGTATCCAAGTTCTATAAGATAAGATTTTAAGTATTCCTTGGTTTGATATCCCGCATGATCACAGGCTAATGAAACTTTTTTTATATTTTGCATATTAAATTTTTTATTACTTTTTTATGTATTAACACCCCTGTTTATAAAGTTAAATTCAATTTAGTGTTGTATCACTATTTCAATAATTTACGTAAAATGTCTTTAAACTATAGTTTGTTAATTATTGTTAATAAAAGCTAAAATAAATTCATAAATAAATTTTGAAATCTAAAAAATATAATCCTTATACAAACATTATTGAAATAGTAAAATTTTTTTATAAAAATACTTAGCTAATTTTTAAACAGTTTATAAAACGATACCAGCAACTTTTTTATCATCAATTTGTTGTAAAATTAACAAATTAACAGTTGTTAATTAAAATTATAAAGTACTTAAATATAATTAGTTTTACTTTTGCAATCTGTTCATAACCATTTAATGAAAGTTTAATATTGAAAAATACAAATTTATAGTACAAAACTTTATAACAAAACTAACAGACTATTATTATTATCATTATTTATTAATTTAAAGTATATATAATATATATATCATGAATTTAGTTGAAAAGATTGATAAGCTAAGAAAAGAAAAAAATGCAGTGATACTTGCTCATTATTATGTTCGTCCCGAAATACAGGATATTGCAGATTTTACAGGCGATAGTCTTGCACTATCTCAAGAGGCTGCTAAAACCACTGCGGATATAATTGTATTTGCAGGAGTACATTTTATGGCAGAAACAGCTAAAATTTTATCTCCTGACAAAAAAGTTTTGCTGCCTGATCTGGATTCTGGATGCTCATTAGCTGAATCTGCACCTACTAAAGAATTTAAAGAGTTTGTGGATCGTCATCCGGATCATATAGTGATTACTTATGTTAATACAACTGCTGACATTAAGGCACTTAGTGATATTACCTGTACATCTTCAAATGCAAAACAAATTGTTGAAAGTCTAGCAGAAGATCAAAAAATTATTTTTGCACCTGATAAAAACCTGGGAAATTATATAAATGGTGTTACAGACCGTCAAATGCTTTTATGGGATGGTGAATGTCATGTTCATGATCAATTTTCCTTAGAAGGCATTTTATCGCTCAAAAAAGACCATCCTCAAGCTAAAATAATTGCCCATCCTGAATGTCCTAAACCCATTTTACTGGTGGCTGATCATATTGGTAGTACGGCTGCCTTGTTAAAATATTCTCAACAAGATGATAATAAGGAATATATAGTGGTTACTGAATCAGGTATTCTTCATAAGATGAAGCAAAAAAGTCCTGATAAAAACTTCTATCCTGCCCCATCAGATAATCCTGAATGTATGTGTAGTGATTGTAGTTTTATGAAATTAAACAGTTTAGAGAAAATTTATAATTGTTTAGAGCATGAAACAAATGAAATATCAATTGAGCTGTCTGTAAGTGAAAAAGCTCATAAACCGATTCAAAGGATGTTGAAAATATCTGAAAAATTAGGACTTTAATGGTGGGTTAGTAATTAGTTTATTAGTAAAAGAGGATAAAATGAAAGTCATTGCGAGTCCCAAGTCCCAGAAAAGGGACCACAAAGTGATATGACAACCTAAAAGTGTAAATATTTGTAATTTGCTCATTTACAGCTTCTTTTTAAGAAGTTGTCATTAGTACTAAGGAAGCAATCTCCCATCGTTTGCTTTGAAGTTGATATGAAAAAATAAACTACTTTAATAGTAATTTTTGTTTTTTATAAGCGTTATTAACAATTTTATTCACATTATGTTAATAATGAGTTTTAATTATTACAATCAAATATTGTAATCTGCACCTTTAATTTTCGCTCATTGTATTGTTGAAGGTCTTTGAGTGAAGTCGAAAAGATGGTAATTGTATTAAACGAAATAAAATTGTACTATCTTTGCATTAAATTTATCAGGAATGATTAGAAGGTCAATAGCATATTTTTATATACTTCTCACAAGTTTTGTTTTACTGGCTCATGCTGTTATTCCCCACCATCATCACGAAAGTGAAATTTTTATTGTAAACCCTGATTGTAAAACGGATAAAGGGATACATAAACATGGAACAACTGAGCATAAGCACAAAGAACATAATAAAAATGATACAGGATATTGTGTTATTCAACAAGTTGTTGTTGTACGATCCGATCAAGTAAAGTATGAACTAAAAAGTCAGGATAATTCTGATAATTATCAACAGTATAATTGGTTTAAAGCTGATTTATATAAGAAAAGCTTAAGTGTTTCTTTTCCTGCATTCCTATCAAAAGTAAAAGTTTTATTATTATCATCAGCATATTCTCTTTTAGCAAGTACCGCATTAGGCTTGCGTGCTCCCCCAATTGTTTAAATCTTATTTTGAATATTAATGTTAAGTTAATCTCTTAGTTAGCATATTGTTGCCAACATCAGATGTGCTTATCAATTTTGTTAAATTGTTTTTGCTCTATTGTTAATTTCTAACAATAGAACAGTATAGCAATATAACAATCCACCTTAAACAATATTAACAATGAAAAGTCTATATTTATTTGCACTATTTGCGCTATTTTTCGCAAGTTGTGAACATAATCATGAAAATGAAAAGCTAGATGAACATGAAGAAGTAAAAATCCAATTTACAGCATACAGCTCTGAATTTGAGCTTTTTGCAGAAGCTGATCCATTCATAATTGGAGAAATATCCAATGTTTTATCTCATTTTTCACATTTGCCAAGTTTTAAAGCCTTGGAAAAAGGGAGTATGACTATACGCTTAATAGTTAATGGTAAAGAAACCATTCAAACACTGGATAATGCTAGCCGAAAAGGTATTTATAGTTTTGATATTAAACCCGAAACAGAAGGAGAGGGGCAAATTATTTTTGATATAAATAGTAAAAAAGAGGTTTTACGGGTAGTTGTTCCAAATATCACCGTTTTTACAACTAAAAAAGAGGCACATAAAGCTGCAGGAGAACTTGTTATTTCTAGAACAAACACAACTGTATTTACAAAAGAGCAGTCATGGAAAGTTGATTTTGAAACAAAATATCCTCAAATAGAGCCTTTTGGACAAGTTATTAAAACGACAGCGCAAGTACAATCAACACAAGGAGATGAAATATTGGTTTCAGCTAAAACAAATGGAATTGTTACATTTTCAAGTAGTAATGTATTAGAAGGTAAAAGTGCTTTGGTTGGGAAATCTTTATTCACTATTTCAGGAAGTGGTTTAGCCAATAATAATTCGACAGTTCGATTCTTAGAAGCCAAAAATAATTATGAAAAAACAAAACTTGATTATGAAAGATTAAAGGAATTGGTAAAAGACAAAATTGTTTCGGAAAAGGATTTGTTAAATGCAAAAAATAAATACGATAATGCAAAGCTAATTTATAATAATTTGAATAAAAATTTCAATTCAACCGGCCAACGGGTTGTAAGTCCGAAGAATGGTTTTATAAAACAACTTTTTGTTCAAAACGGTCAGTATGTGGAAACAGGCCAGGCTATTGTAAGTATTTCACAAAACAGGACATTATTATTAAAGGTTGATGTTCAGCAGAAATACACGAATATTTTGGGACAAATTCATTCCGCGAATATTCGTACTTTGCACGATAATAAAACCTATACACTTGCACAACTAAATGGTAAAGTTTTATCCTATGGAAGAAATGTGAACAAGGATAATTTTCTGATACCCGTTAATTTACAGATCGACAATAAAGGAAGTTTTATTTCTGGTGGGTTTGTTGAAATTTATCTAAAAACACTTACTAACATTCAGGCTTTAACCATTCCTAATACGGCATTATTAGAAGAACAGGGCGTATATTTTGTATTTGCACAAATTACACCCGAACTTTTTGAAAAACGTGAGGTTAAAATAGGTGCAACGGATGGTTTAAAAACGGAAATTTTGAAAGGAATTTCTCAAAATGAGCGTATTGTAAGCATGGGTGCAATTTTAATTAAACTAGCACAGGCAACCGGCACTCTGGATGCTCATGCAGGACATGTTCATTAGTGTTTGTCCATAAAGTCTGCCTTCTGCGTTACTCTTGTTTTTAAAATAAGTCATTTACAATAGTAAACTCTTGATTTTTAAAACTTCGAAAGCCTTAAAGGCAAACATTCTGAACCAAACACTTACATTATACTGAATGATTGTATTGTCTATTAAGTATCATGTTTACATAAATAGCCCAAAGGGGCGCAAGCTAAAAAGCTAATTGGAAAAGAGAAATTAATGAATAGAAAGAATAAAAGCTATAAAATAGGCATTAAGGTAACAAATTTAGCACTTAATAATATAACAATATAAGAAAATGTTAAATAATATTATAAAATTCTCGCTGAATAATAAATACCTTGTTCTACTCAGTTCAGTGATATTGATAATTGTAGGAACCAGAACAGCCATGAATATGGACGTGGATGTATTTCCTGATTTGACGGCACCAACTGTTGTGGTAATGACCGATGCACATGGAATGGCTTCAGAAGAAGTAGAGCGACTCGTTACATTTCCAATAGAAACAGCGGTAAACGGAGCAACCGGAATTCGTAGGGTTCGTTCTGCTTCGTCGCAAGGATTTTCATTTATATGGGTAGAATTTGACTGGGGTACAGATATTTACAAAGCCCGGCAAATTGTGAGCGAAAAACTAATTAGTATTTCAGGGCAAATGCCTTTGGG
>Ga0164315_10000078_pt1 | contig 51932 bp, 37 predicted proteins | sample GuaBasSedimGuay6_FD_113737 | JGI IMG/M metagenome (GOLD analysis project Ga0164315, IMG submission 113737) | Subseafloor sediment microbial communities from Guaymas Basin, Gulf of California, Mexico - Guay6, Core 4569-2, 0-3 cm | ecosystem: Environmental > Aquatic > Marine > Hydrothermal vents... | reverse complement strand
ATCAGAGCTGATGTGCCAGATTTTTCTGGACCATAGGTCATAATCTCCATTACGACATCATCACAGGGGAAATTGTTTGATTCTCAACCTTAATACTGAAACTGTAGGAGTGGTAGACAAGGTATATCGCAATTATCATCGTGGTATATACGGCTTGCCTTTTCACTATCAGGAACATGATTCCTATGCAGGGAATCTCGCACAGGGCGAAAACTTGTTTATTTCCGCACAGAGTGTGGGAAGTACCATAGGCTTCGGGCATGGAAACCAAAATTTCAGCCCTGAGGAGTTGGCTCTCTGGCTGACAGACTGTGTATTGCCATGGAATTATGGCGGGCATATATTCATTTCCGCAAATGGCTCGAGCCGGTGCTACATCAACCAACTGCTATTGGAGCTTGGGAGCGATTTTTCAAATCGTATCTTTGGTATGTTCTGCTCGCAGGGGCATCATATTGAACCCCCCGGTTACAAAGGCTGGATTACGGCGCTCATATAAACAGGAAAGTTGCGAACCTCCCTGTCCGCGGTGATGCGCAAATCCCGCACAACTGCATTATCGTTATTCATCAGCGTAAATTCCATTACACGTAATTACACATCGTTGTTGCGAAACAGGTCAATTTGCTTTAGTTTCGGAGTAGGTTGGCTTTTGGGCTGAATTGTTTCCAAGAGGCACGATCGGACGACTATCAACAATTATAAAGCAGCGGCAAAATGGCACGAATACTTGACACTGACACCAATCGATTTCACCCTCTTAGAGCACACCACACCTTTGGTCGTAGCACCGACAAAGTGGACACATCAGTTACTAGTCCGACGGCATCTCGAATTCACGCCGCGTTTCAATGGAGCGGCCAAGGCTGGCAGGTCCGGGATCTGAGCCGGAACGGGACCTGGGTGGCTGGTGTGCGCCTCACAGCTAGTCAAGACGTAGATATTGTAGCCGGTGATGAAGTCTTTTTCGGAAGCCCTGATGGGGATTCCTGGCAATTTGTGGATGACTCCCCACCGCGTTCATTGCTGCTGGCAAATACGCCTGACACATCCACTGTGGAGCTGAAGCCCTATACATTTCTTCCCAATGAAGGTCATCCTGAAATTGCGCTTACTTACTCTCAAAACAGGCATTGCTGGTTGAGCCATAGAGTAGAAGATGCCGACCCCGAACAGTCTGAGAGGGTATTGAAGCATGGGGAATTGTTGTTCTGTAACGGCCAGCAGTGGAAGATATTCTTGGCCGAATGTGAAAACGCTACAGAGTTGTATCCACTGGCTGAGAATCAACTGGATGATTTTGAGTTTGTATTCGACCTGAGCCTTGACGAAGAAAATACCATTTTACGGCTAGAGCGGCAGCAGCAAACATTGGATATGGGCGAGCGTACACACCACTATTTACTACTACACCTTGCCCGTATCCGCGCAATGGCGGCACAGCATGGGCTGGACCAGAATACTGAGGGTTGGATCGCCAATGACCAGCTATCAAAAGATCTGGGCATGGATATGGCACATATTAATATCCTGATTTTTCGGGCACGTAAGCAATTCGCCGAAAGTTCGGACGTTTCGTTAGAATCTGAGCATCTGGTGGAACGGGGCAAGGGGCGATTACGTTTTGGTTGCCCACGGTTTAAAATATACAAAGGACAGCAACTTGCCTACCAGATGCCTATTGCAGCAGCGGTGTACGCTTAGCAGCTATGACGCCAGGCCACAACGTACCACCCCCAGAGAAATATGAAATATTGCAGGCGATTGGTCGTGGCGGCATGGGCGAAGTATTTTTGGCCAAAGACCTACGCCTTGAACGCCAGGTAGCGATAAAATACATACGTAGAGATTTGTCCAGCGCTTCCTGGCAAGTACACCTTCGCCAGGAAGCGCAACTCTTGGCGAAGCTTAACCATCCTAACATCGTTCAAATATATGATGTCATAGAGCAAGATGGCAGTCTTGCTCTGGTGATGGAGTATGTGGACGGTCGAAATCTACACATACACCTGCGGGAAAGACGTGTGGATTACGTAGAATTGCTGCGTTGGCTTGCGGAGATAGCAGCGGGCCTGGCTGCCGCACACGAAGCAGGGGTAGTGCATCATGACCTGAAGGCCGAAAATGTTCTTATTGGCCGCGATGGTGTTGCCAAGGTAACAGACTTTGGTATCGCAAAGTCAGGCTCCGATACCAATGTGGACACCCTGGCATTGGGGGTTCTGGCAACGAGCCTGCTCGAAGGTCAGCGAGAAAATACTCCGGTGCTGCAAGACTTCCTGAGACAATTGTTACAGAAAAATTCCTCGAAGCGACCCTCAAGTCATGAGGCAGCCCAGAGTTTTCACCGGTTTTGGTTGGATAGCACCCAGAACGAAACACCACTACCGTCGAAAGCAAACGCAAAAATGTCTCCACGAAAGAAAGCTACCACCTTAGTTGTCGCCGCATTAGTTATAGTAGCAGCGAGTGCTGGACTAACTCTTTGGTTGCAGCATCCGGTACAACACAATTATGTGGCGGTGTTGCCAACTGTTATCAAAATGCCCGGTGAGTTAAATGACCAACAACAATTGAATATCCGTTCCACAGTCCAGCAGGCTCTGCAGCAAAGTGTGATGGCCACCCCAAAACTGGCGCTGGTAAGCGTGGGGGAAGTTGCCAGCGTCGAGGGCAGCTTTGCAGAGATAGCGCGAGCTGTGGGAGCAGATGAGCTTATTTCCTCCTCCCTGGATTGCGGAAAAAGCAGCTGCGAATTAACCATCGAACGTTTGTCAGGTGACAACCTTGCCGTGCTCAAACGGCGTGCCACGTCCATTTTGGTGGATTCGACGCTAGAGTCTTACAGTATCGTGCAACGTCAGTGGCGTCAGCTGTATCCAAACAGCAAAGCCAACCCAGACGCGAGCGAACTTATTACGGAGGAGGCATTTAGGGAGTATTTGAAGTTGTACCAGGCATCCTACGTGGGTGGGGGTGTGCAACGCGAGACACTGGGTCGGCTGGAGGTATTGCTTGGTGACGCTAATCGATTTTTACCCCTGTATGATTTATACGCGCACTCCGCACTGGAAATGTACGATGAAAGTGGGGATGTCGCCTATCTGGATAAATTGGAGGCGATACTGACACACGCGGAGACCTGGGCTGGAAACTCAGTATTACTGAGGCAGAGTTGGTTTAAGGTCGCTATTGCCCGAAGGGACTACGAAATGGCGGCGGTAGAAGTAAAGGCGATGGAAGGACTGAGCGCTGATGAGGTGCTTATCAATAAACTGAATGGCGACCTGTTCTCTTATATGACTGAGTATGAAAAAGCCGACCATTATTATATGAAAGCAGTGGGTCTTAAACCAAGCCGCGAGCTTTATTACAGTATGGGAGCAAATTATTATGACTGGGGAAAGCCAGAAAAAGCTATCGCGACATTAAAAATATCTCTTGACCTCTACCCCAATGACATAAGGACTCTCGGCGCTATGGGGATGATATTAATGGAGGGGGGTTATCTGGATGAAGCGATCGCCCGTATTAAACAATCCCTTGCTGTTCAACCACATGCTCTAAACTACAATGACTTGGGCTTGGCTTATATGCTAAAAGGCGATTATTCGAATGCTAGAAAACAATTCACCATTGCCTATAATGAAGGTAGTAGAAAACCTGAGATAATACTTAACATGGCTGATGCAGAATCGCTTCTGGGCAACAAAGAAACGGCAGAACAACTGTATGGTCAGCTGGTGGCACAAGAAAGTGCTAGCGATGATCTCGTCGTTCTCATGTTTGTTTCACAATCCCTGGCCCAGATGGGGCTTTTTGAGCAGGCTATCGCAGTGCTTAGGCGCATCGAACATAACGGAGTGGAACGGCCGCAGATGGCCTTCAGCGCGGCGCTGGTTTATACATTGGCTGGCCAGAACATTGCGGCAGTGGTTGAGATAGAGCAGGCTTTGAATTCAAATTTTGGTGCTATCTGGTTCAGCCTACCCTGGTTTGATCCTCTGTGCGCGGAGCCACAATTCTCCGACCTGCTAGCGCAGGCTGGAGTTGTAGATCGCTGTGCCAACGTCAATCAATACGGTCTCTAGCGTCGCAAAATTGTTCCACCCGGATCCGAAGACCCAAAAATCTTACACTCCCCAGATACATTGTCTTTATGCAGCGCCATAAGACTAAAATTGAAACTCATGTCCAGGTCCGTAAGGCATTTCACAGTCGCTGTTAGCACCTTCCCATCATTGCTAATGTTGAAATTCATATCATCCAAAATGTCCGCCTGCCCTTCACAATACATCAAGCCGCCCTGAGTAAAGCGCCAGGAAGTCTCGGGGGTTTGCACGGTTTCACTGATTGAAAATACCAAAATCATACGTTCTGATTGACGCTCCTGAGGTGAAGACGCTAACGCGAACTGAACGTCTAAACTATCCACATCTTCAGTGGGTGTCAGTGAAGTATTCACCAGTCTCCAGTCCTGGGCGGCGCCATTCTGAGGTAGTTCAGGGTATACGTCTATGTGGCAGATACTGCTGCCACCTTGGGGTACGTTGAATTCCATCTTCTTGCTCCTGCGTGTTAGTCGAGCGGTGACTGTGACCGCATATGGGCGCGCTTTCCATTACAGCGAATTACAGAGAATTACACTTGCGGAATTGCCATTGCGCCTATTCCCGGCGTGTAATCTCGTGTAATCGCATTGGTGGTATGCGGCGTGTAGGATTGCGGTAAATCCGCATTGTCACTGCTACATCTGGTACGGAATAATAGTAGTAGCGATGTTAATTGTTCTAAAGGAAACCAAATATGGCTCGTAAAGTGTTCTACAGCTTCCACTACGATAAAGATAATTGGCGCGCGTCCCAGGTTCGAAATATCGGCGCAGTTGAGGGAAATAAGCCTGCCGCTGACAATGACTGGGAAACGGTCAAAAAGGGTGGTGATAAGGCTATCGAGAAATGGATAGATGGCCAGATGAATGGCCGTTCCTGCGTGGTTGTGTTAGTCGGCGCGAAAACTGCCGGTCGAAAGTGGATTAAATATGAGGTTAAAAAGGCCTGGGAGTCCGGTAAGGGCGTTGTAGGCATATGTGTCCATAAACTCAAGGATTCAGCTGGTAATCAATCTACCAAGGGAAATAATCCGTTTGATGGGTTTACAGTTGGTGGAAAGGCTCTATCCAGCATCGCTAAAGTAAAAAATCCTTCTCAAACTACGAGTCAGGGCGTATACACCCATATAAGCGACAATATTGCGGATTGGATCGAAGAGGCTATAGATATACGTAACGACAATTGAACAAGGTTTTAACCTATTGCTGGTTTTGGCGCAGGAAACGGATGAATCCTATCTATAGAATAGTAGTTTTTGGATCGATCGATAATTTCGACGGCCAAATCAGGGAAGCTATTGCGGCGCTGGCTGGTACCCTTGATTTAGCAATTGGGATAGATATCGAGATCCTAATGGGTGACGAGAGCTTTTCTCCACTGCCGATTGCAACTGTAGGGCTTTTTGTCGGTGGTGGGGACGTTCCAGTATTTGTGAGGCCACAAAGCGTCAGGTCCAGTTCACCCGTCATTCCAATAGTTTCCTTCCTGACCCGTTGCAGCGCTGAGCTACCTCCTGAAGTTTCACACGTTAATGCGATGGAATATTCGGGTGCGGATCGTCCGGCGGCGATTGCCAGTGCAGTGATGGAGTGTTTAGGCCTTCTACCTAAGCAGAGGCGCGTATTTCTGAGCTACCGACGCGAAAAGTCACGAGAAGCCGCCCTGCAATTATTTGATAAGTTGAGTGCTCGTCAGTTTGACGTATTTCTTGATACTCATGATGTCCGGCCAGGTGAGACTTTTCAGGAAGTTCTGTGGCACAGGCTCTGCGAATCAGATGTGATGATAATGCTGGATACCGCCGACTACTTTGGCAGCAGATGGACTCGTGAGGAATTCGGGAAAGCCAGTTATAAAAGGGCGGCCATTCTACGGGTTGGATGGCCGGGCGTAGATATGGTTCCCGGTCTGGCTATCACTGACAATGTGCAACTTCGTGATCAGGATATCACTAGAGACAATTGTTTAAAGACGCCGGCATTGGAGAAGATATGCCAGACGATTGAGGGGCTGCGCAGTAAAAGCATTGCCGTGCGATATGCAAATTTGGCTGGAACTATCGATACAGCACTACGCGAAATTGGCGCAAAAAGTGAGCAAGCAGGCCCTATGCGGAGGTTTCGCGTGACGTTGCCGCGTGGCAAAACAGTGCTGGCATATCCGACAATTGGAGTACCGTCTGCCGAAGTATTGAATGACATCGCGGATGATGCTGATGGCGAGGCCGCTGTTTTAATTTATGACGCTATAGGCGTCATGCCTCGTTGGTGTGTGCATCTCGACTGGCTTGGTGACAATATTCCACTGATACGGTGGATGAAATTATCATCGGTTGGCTGGGACTTTACCGCCTGGGACAGCGAATAGTTATGGGGGCGGTATTTTTGTCAGCAAGTGTCCCACTCCCCGGTAGGCAGGGGTACGAGACTGCTGATCCTTTCCTCATCCGTGAAGCTGTCTCGGCACTCGTAGAGGTGGTATTGGGGCGTCGATTGCTTGTCTGGGGTGGACATCCAGCGATTACTCCTATGATATGGGCTGCGGCAGAACGTCTCGAAATTGAGTATTCCCATGCGGTTTGTCTATTCCAGAGCCGCTTTTTTGAAGATCAGTACCCGGAGGATAATCAGCGATTTAACAATGTAACTTACATCGATGCTGTTAACGATAACCGGAATGACAGCCTTTACCTGATGCGGCAACGTTTATTCAGTGCTTACGAGATCGAAGCGGCCGTTTTTATCGGTGGAATGGAAGGCGTTTGGGATGAATACGAGATGTTATTGGATCTGGAAAGCGCTCCGAAAATTATTGCCATCCCCTCTCCTGGTGGAGTAGCAAGAGAAATCTTTAGGGCAACTGAAGGGCTTCCAGGTTCCTTGGAGCACGAAATTGATTTTTCTACTTGGTTCTACCACCTGCTGAAAATATCAACTACAGATGAGCGCTCAAATCGGAATAGGGTCCCAGGCCAGGCGAGATAGGGTAGGAAGAGTGCTGCGTGCTCTAGATTTCCTGTTGGTAGCGGGGCTGCCCGTTAGAACTGAATATTTGTTTAGACGTTACCTGACTAAATGTATGAGTACGGCAATACATAGCCAGTCGTGCCAGTGTCTTCAATCCATGGTGACTGCTCATGTCCTTTCTCATTACGAGGCCCGCCGCATTGGTTAATGCATTATCGCGATGTACTACGTCTCGATGGCTTGGTGTTCTTAAAGCTCTCTCGCGGCTCCTTTGCAGAGGAAAAATGGAATACATTCCTGTCGATATTTCTATTCATGGTAATGTCGATATATGTTGTTTCATTGGGCGCAAATACACTGTCTATAGGAAGTCCTTCCGACTGGAACTCGCCAGTAGCGTAATATGAAAATCCCTTCTGCGGTCGTACAACGACGCGCAATCCATAACAGCCGTCTCTTAATTCCGACATCTTGTCAGCATCAACAAAATATACCAGAGAGCTAGTCTCTTTATTCAGCTGCTTATCGATGAAAAACCCGGTAGGTAGCTTGTCACTTCGATAGGTCTTCCCAGCGAGCAGGTGAATGTCAAAATCTTCATACCCTATTGTGTTGCCCGATTGATCACGAACTCTAAATACGAGCATACTGTAACGACTGATTTTTCCAGATTTACCAGCAGGCTTTTTATATTGCTCACTCTCTGTGATCCGAGCGAGATCGATACCTACCTGTGCGTAATCATTAGCCCCTGTCACCGACAGACATTGCAATATTTTAGACACAATAAGCTGATGAGAGTGAGCTTTGCTTTTGACAGCCATAATTCCCATCTTGCTACCGGAGTGGCTAAACTCGGAGAACACCCCGATAGGAACAGGGGTAGGGCGCCTCACTGGACGTCTCTCGTTATACTCCAGCTTTAGCACATTCCCACGGGGCTTAATTGGAATCTCAGATTGAATAAGCGATAAATAACGGAAGTTCATGTTAGCGCCGGCTACTCGAACCACACCATCACTACCAGGTTCGACAAGGTAGCTGTTAACAAAGTCATAAAATTTGGTATCTATACCCTGGCCTGCTAATACAAAGGGAAAGAAATTGTGCTTTGCCGAGCGATAACTCAGAAAATCTTCATTGAGTGACCACTGCCCATCGCTACCAAGGGCCAGCCAATCGAGAACACGCTGGCCTGGCTCTATGCCACGGAACCATGAATTTATGCGGCCAACCCGTTTCTTTCCCAAAACCGCTAGGCTTGATCCGTGATTTGCAGGTGCGAGCATGACCAGGTGCACAAGGGGTAAATCTGATAGCTTTCGCGCACCATAAAATCTGTTTACCCAATGTCGAACCACCGGTCCACCTGTGGAATGCGTTATGCAGGAAAACGGCTGAAGCGTATTTGCGTTCCCCGGCAGGTCTCTCAACGCCGTATCAAAGGCGATCGCGATATCGTCAAGGGTGACTTCGTCTCTAAAGCTGATATATTTTCCAAGATAAATGTGCGTGATATCAACTTCAAGATTATGTGCCGAGGCGCTGGCGACTAAACTCGCTGGCAATTCGCCGTACGTATTAGTATGTGTAACACTCCAACCATGGACAAAAATGAGCCTCATAACTTATACCCCCACCAGACCTTTGCAACCTTTCTTTGGCTGCTAGATAACGTTGAATTATCGAGGCTACAGCCATTGCAGGAGTCTCGCATCAAAATCTAAACCTTCTTAACTCGAGAATAGTTCTGTAGGTGGAAAATTTACATTACACGCGATTACACGCCCAGTACGGGGTGCGGGGTACAGGTGAGGCCCACGCGATTGGATAGTCCGAGAGAAAAGTGCGCATTCCCAATTTTATTGTTAGGAGTAGAATCCGCAGTCAAACCATAGGATAACCAAACCAACAATCTAGCGGCGCCAAACTTGGAGACTTCTTACTACCTCCCGAATTCAATTCAGGGGAACAAATGTATAGACTTGGGATTGCTCTACGATTTCGACCAGCTTATCTCGTACGCTATTCTCATCCAGCTCGTCAGCAAGCAATTTTTGAAATTGTTCGGGTGGGGTGTAATTATCTAAGGCCTCGGCCGAGGCAGTATTGTACTGCGTGAGATAGGTCGCCTTATAGTTTTCTTTGACCCACTTTTGATCAAATCCCTCCGCTAATGCGGCGCTGTACCCAGCCCTGGCCCTGAAATAGTCCTGTTCCCGGTGGGTTTTATTTGCCGTAATCAGGTAGGCATCCCCAATGGTGGCCATCGCAGATCCTCGGGTGGGGCCCTGCGTCGACAATAACGCGGCAACCGCACCGGCCGACTTGGCTTCCTGAATATGAGGGCTGGGGTCCACTGCGTATTGTGCAATTCTATACTCAACATCCGCGAGCGATTTGAATACAGTGCCTAGGCTAGTGGCTGAACCCGCGCCGACAGGGAATCGCGCCTCATGGATTGTCGCCTTACGATTAACGGCCGGTGGATTCAATTGATTGGCGATGTATGCACGATATAGCTTAGCTGCCGTGGCATCCATTCTGGAGTAAACCCCTATGTCAGTCCTGTCGGTCATTGAAAAGGAAGCGATTTGATCAGCTTCATCCCGTAGCGAATTCCCCGCTAGACGCATTCTCGCGTAGAGATAGCCTTCATACAGGTCATAGTCAATGCCTCGATGTATAATCGCCTGCCTCAACGGGCAGTCATGTCGTGAATCTAGCATTCTTATGTAGTTATCATTGGAGGAGGCTGCGCGAAGCAATGCGCTAAGCTCGATATTTGAGATCTCGTTGCCCGAGCGCGGGTAGGGCTGAGATTGTAGTTTCTGTTTCAAAAGTCCGAGGTTGCTGTTCTTAAATTTACTGGCCAGATTTTTGGTCGACCCATCATCGAAATCAATGGCTGGATCATCGATAGCATCCATTACCAAATGCTGAAAGCAGTACGCGGGAACATATCTTCCGCTACGATGTTCATTCTTTTGTTGAATTACCACCCCTACAAGTAGGCCCCTATTATCGAAAACGGGCGCGCCGCTGTCACCAGCCTCAACGTTCTCTCTAAACTCGAGGGTACATTCAGCAGTTAGCCCTGCCTTTTGGGGAGATGGGATACTTGCGTTCGCCTCGCCCTTTATCGCAGTTTTTGAATTACCATTGAAACCAAAAAAGGTGAACTCTCTGTCTCTCAAATCAAGTTCTTCTGGCCAAATTTCCACACTCCGAATACCCGGCGTGTCTTCAGCTAGTTTAAGAATGAGTATATCCCTGACTCTGTTCCAGGAATCGCCTTCCAACTCCTCGGTACCATTAGCCTGAGGGACACGTTTGACCGCAATCGCTTTTCTGAGTTTGTCATCCCCGAGGTGTGGAAAAACCACATAAGCATCGCCATATTTCGAAACATGGGACGCCGTAATCAGCAAGCCCCTTGTAACGTCAATGACCGTTGCTGTCCCCATATATTGGCGGCCTGCGGCATCTGCATATACTTTTGCTAAGGATCCGTATATTGCAGTCCCCAACGAATTTGATCGGTCTGGAAATCGGTAAGTACCACAAGATTGTCCGAATGCGAATTGTGACGCCCCGACACATATAACAGCTATCAGGATTTGTCTATTTATTGTCATTCGATGCGACCTCCTATCAGCTTACTTTGTAAGTCACCGTGATGGATTGGACTGCTTTTGTAGATGCCCCGCCTCCAAATTCAAGATCAAATGGAGGGAATTCAATACCAATACCCCCTTCGCCATTCACTGTTATAACAAACATTATCTTACTCACGACCTCCTTCGCCTCCAGTTTAGGAAGGCCTCTGCTCGCGGCTTCGATGGCGTAGGCAGCAGCCAGGATGGAATCGGCAAGAGCTTCAGACATTCCCAGGCTAGATACGGGCAGTGCATCGCCTTCTGAATAGGAGGGCGGTTGTAAAGTAATCTTAATGGTATTGGTCAAACCTTTGTTTTTGTCAGCCCCGAAGGTCACTATGAACAAATTGACCTTGCCTCCGATTTTTTTTGATTGAGTTACATTGAGCTCCAGAATAATATTGTCTAATCTGGGTAGGTGTTTCTGTGCTGCAGAGACTTTTGAAACCTCCAGTAAGGCGGTCTTTACCTCATCTATCATCATTTCCAGTGGAGGGGGGGTGGCCGCATAGGCATTGCAAGTGAAAGGGAATAAAACAACTAAGAGCCAAAAGACTGGTGATTTATCAAACATAGAGATCTCCATTGTTGGATTATGCGTTGGTGAAAGATTCCACAATTCCACGATTCAACATCAATTGAATATCTGACCAACTAATTCCCGGTACAACCCACTGTATATGGAAGTACGGTGTATTTTGTGGGCACCGTATTTGATAAATAATCCAGCGCCTTATCTTTCACGATTTGGTTTTCGGTGTAAGCTACCTGCCAGCTGCTGAGTTGACTAATCGCTTGTTGATATAGTTCCTTCGCCTCAGGGGTTGTTAACCATATAGTTAATCCGCGGTTGCCCTGGGTTTGCCATGCAGCATAGGCGGTATCGATTTGCTGACGAATTGGGAGATTACTCGCGTTTGAATAAACACCACGCGGATAGGGGCAAAACCCACCCGCAGGGTGTGTGTCCACTTCTAAACGCTGTATTCCATCCCCGTAATCTGGATCGGTTTGACCGTACAACGTTGTATGAAGTGACTGTAGAGTCATCATTCCCCCACACATCGAGCAGGGCTCAAGAGTGGAATACAGCTTAAAGGAATGGGTGCTTCTATCTTTCAAGCTGCTGACTTTTGCATTGGAAAGGTAATTGGTCATCAAACGCACCTCTCCGTGCTGGGTGCCATTACCAGTCGTTATGACGCTATTGCGTGCCCAACACACGATCTGCTCGCCCAAATTCTTACTTGTATCCACCAGGATAGAGCCAATGTTGTAGCCTCGCGCCGGTGGGTTGGCGCCCCAGGTTGTAGTCTGCCAATCCTTGTAAACAACCCCGTAGGTTGCTAGTTGGTAGATGTTGTCTCGTTCGATTTCTGCTGGTGATGGCTGGTAGCTAATAACGCCGGGGATTCCGCACTGGGCCTTCGGGTGTGACCCCGGAGGTAGCAAAATACCGTCCATGTTAGCCAGTGCGGACGTGGTCTCGCTGGCATCGTGTGTGTTTTGTATTATGCAACCAGCTAACCCGGAAGTAACAAGGGAAAGGAAAAAGATACCGCCGAATACATTTTTCATCAACATAAGGTTTCTCCTTTTAAAGAAAGACTATACGTAAATCTGCAAAACGGACATTACACGGCATTACAGTGCCAAATTGTTCCAATTGCCGACAGTGGTGGTGACCTTTCCCAGAATAGTTATGGCCAGAGAGTTATGCCTCTATTCCACTACAGTGGATGCCGGGCCGCTGCTGCGTTGATGTCGTTGCGTCCTACTGTAGTGAAACATTGGGCGTCTGCTCCTGGCCGAGATAATCCACCCAGTGTAATCGCGTGTAATTGACTTGGTTTTTTCTATATAAAACACTGTCCGAGCATAAAAACACTCAGGCGGTAGCACGAATATTTCAATAAAAGTCGTACCGTCCACGAAATTTGCTGATCAAGGACGTTGCGCATGCCAAAATCTGGTTTTCTTTATACCGTATTCTTTGGGCTCCTCCTTTCTTTCACATCACACTCGCTACATGCGGGCCCCGGGGCGGATTGGATTGGCGCACACCAGCAAGCCGATGGCGGTGTGTATTCTGAATCCGATATCGCCAACCCGACACAATCCACACTGGAAGCATTGGCAACGCGTCTTTTTATTGGTGAGCCAGCGTCCCTCGATCCGTCACAGCTAACAAGCTATCTGGCGCAAGCACAGGGCAGCGATACAGAACTACTCGCCGCAAAAGTCATCGCTGGCATTCTTCAGCTTGATGGGGTCACGATCTCCGGGTTGTTGTTAGAGCGACAAAATGAGGACGGGGGCTTTGGTAACGAGGTCGGTTTTCAGAGTACGCCCTACGATACGTACTGGGCGATTAAAGCGCTGGAAATTGCCGGTGCGTTCGATGCCAATACGCGCTTTGCTGCTGTGCAATATATGATTAATGCGCAGCGAGATACCGGCGCATGGGGTTATATCACCACCGATTCTGTGTACCTTACGGGCCGTATTCGAAACCTTCTACTGGGGTACCAGGGCATTATTGCCACGGTGGCGGAAGCCATCGGGGATGCGCGATCCTTTTTGATAAATACAGAGCTTAATACCACACCCTTGTCCGTTGATTTTTTTGGCCCCTGCGTTGCGCTATCTACGTTGAGCAACACCAATACCTCTGCGGACCTCTCCGATCTGGCAGACAGGGTGCTGGACGGCCAGGCGGTTAGCGGTAGCTGGCAGGGGGACGTGTTCTCCACGGCGATATGCCTGCGGGCGCTACTGCAATACGAGGCCAGCCAACAAGGCGGCACTCTGGCTTCGGTCTCTGGCCAGCTTGTTTTATCTGGCAGCTCACAGCCTATTGCGGGTGTTCAGGTCAGCTCCAGTAGCAACGCTGGTGTCAATACGCTCACCGACGCCTATGGGCGGTTTTCATTGGTTGGTTTGGGTGCTTCGTCGATTAACCTGGCATTTTCAAAAGCGGGCTACCTGCCCACTGTTAAATCTCTGGTCTTACAAGGCGGTGTCAACGATTTGGGTGCCATTCCACTGGCCGAAGACGACGGCGTTCTCAGGGTCAGCGGCTCGGTTGTTGACGCGTCCACGGGGTTGCGCTTGGCTGGCGCCCAGGTGTTATTGAGTGGCACAACCAACTACTCAGTTTCAACGGATAGCGCGGGAGCATTTTTTCTTAGTGATATTGATGAGGGCTCGTATTCGCTAGCTATTTCCGCAGCAGGATACCATGCGTCTTCGTCCGCAGTTTCTCTAACTGCGGGGAGTAACTACGATTACAGAATACAACTTAACGCCATAGGGACGGTGCTTGATGATACACCGGGTGACCTTGGCGGACGTATTGTGGATGGCACAACGGGGCTTCCTCTGGCAGGCGCTGATGTGTCACTGGATGGAGTCGGCAGTATTGTCAGTGGGCCGTCTGGCTTGTTTGGTTTTGCCGAGGTTGCCCGTGGCGACCATAGCTTGGCTATATCTGCAGCGGGCTACACCAGTGCAAGTTACAATTTGAATTATCCGGCCGGGAGCGCAGGTGCGATGGGCGATTTGCCCCTGTATGCCACCTCCGATGAAAACGCGGCGGATTCTATTGCCTTAACCATCACCGTTCGAGATGCATTAAGCGGCTTACCCATCGCAGGCGCCAACGCTGTGCAAGGGGCCATTGCCGTCACGACAGCGGCCAATGGTGTGGCTTTGATAAGTGGTATTACTGATACCTCATTTTCTCTGGCAGTCTCCGCGATAGGCTATCTGGCTCAAACGAATCAGGTGACAGTGAGCGGTTTTGGTGAGGTGGCAATGGCTGTGTCACTGACACCCGACAATGGAGAAGTCGTCGACGCCATCAGTTTGCACGGCACCATTGTTGATGCTACTGGTGAGCTTGTCGAGGGTGTGGTGCTGGATGTTGACGGCTCCGGGTTGGGTATCCTCAGTGATGAATTTGGAGCTTATGCGATCACCGATATTGATGTGCTGGCCTTTACATTGAGTGCCACAAAGGCCGGTTACCGCCCCTTTACACAATCTATTAACGTAGAACAGTTCGGCAATTATTTTCTTGATCTGACGCTGGAGGCGGTGAATAACCAGGGCTGGCAAGTGTACTACGTGAACCCGCCTGCGGGTGTGTTGGGCGCGAATGCAGATGCGACATTTACGGCGTCAATACAAAACCTCGAATCAGAATCGGCCGCCGTACTGGTCCGGGCCCAAGTATTTAATGCTGAAGGCGAATGGGTCGCTGATGTGGCCCCGTACACGCCGGGAACAACCGTTACAGACCCATTAGTGAGCTTTCAGGCAGGAGAGGTGCAGGTGCTTACCTTCCCCTATAACACCGGTCAGCTTGCTCCTGGGCAATACCTGGTAAAGGTAGATTTAGTAGAGCCCGGTTCTATCAATCAAAACCTGCCTGGCGGTGTTGTTTTCAACAGTAACTCAACGCATATCGATATTGTGCCGTCGATACAGCTTGATGGTGACCTGACTTTTGATCCGCCACTGTCCCAGGCAGGTACACAAACCCCCGTGAGCTTGCAGGTCTTGTTGGTAAACACCGGTAACGACGTGCTGGCGGCGGGAACCTATGCATTTACTTTAGCCAATGAAGCCGGTGACGAATTGGTAACCAGCACCGTCTCGGCAGATGAACTGCCTTCCGGGGATGTAGCAACACTTGATTTCGGTGAATGGGTGCCTACAGAGGCCGGCCATTTATCGGTACAAGTGGTGCACGAAGGCTTGCCCGACGCGGGAGAAATACTCGGTGTGTATTATGTGGGTGATGTCGCTATCGCGGACTTCTCTCTCGATCAGAACGTTTTCCCCGAAGGAGATAACCAGACGGGCGCGCTTCTTAGGGTAAGTGGTGTTGATACTACCCAGGGCTCATCCACAGATCCGCTATTTGAGCGCGCCATTGAAGCGGTGCGTGTCGGCAGCGAGTTTGTGGGTGACCAGGCCACGTCGTGGCACCGCCGAAACCGGTGTTTGGGTTGCCACATACAAACGCAATCCTTGGTGGGTATGGCGTCCTCCTTACCGTTTACGACAATTGATGAGGATGACACAACCTTTCTATTTAACGTGATTGCCAGCTCGCAACAAAATGATGGCCGAATGCGCATCACTCATAACTCAAACAGTTTCATCCGTACCCAACAGCTTCTGGCAACGTGGGCACTCACAGAGTGGCCTGACAAAGCTGGCGCGCACCGGACCAAACTGAAGGGGCTACAGTATCTCTGGTCTCGTCGATCAACCTCGGGCAGTAGTGTCTACTGGGTCAGAGATCATCAAACGGGCTGGTTAAGCACCTGTTGTGAGGGCAGTACCGCCATTACAACTCGAGCCATTGTGGACCTCATTGAGTCAGATGAGGCATTGCAAGGCGAATCGCTGTTGGATTACCAGATAGGCGCTAATATTGTACTGAATACTTCTCGCGGTCGGCCCCGGGGCTTACATCAGGATGGCAATTTCCTGACCCTTGCCAAACAGGGCATGATCGAACGCGTTGACGTGTCGCAAGGTACCAGTGAAGTTCTTTATCTGGATAGCAATAACAGGCAATTTATGGATGTAGTCGTCGATGTGGACGGCACGTTGTACGCCACGACCGAGACCAGTCTGGTGAAGATCTTTACCGACGGTACGGTCGAGGAGGTCTATCTGACGTCGTCAGGGCTGCGCGATGTCGTTTTCTGGAATGGTGACCTCTATATTACAGACTACAATGACCATCGCATCTGGCAGGTGACTACCGGCCTGGATGCTGTTGTATTCACTGCTGGCGGTCTATTAAATGCGCCGATGGGCCTAACTGTGAGTGGTGATGGCGGTGTTTTACTCGCAACCAACTATTACGGCTACAACACACTGGCGGTTGACCCACAGAGTAACGTATCGGTTTTTGCCGATGGAATGGCCTTTCGTCCCGTTCAGATAGCCAACGTGGGCGATGGCGAGAGTTACTATGTATCAACTCAGAATCATTCCTCTTCGGGTGCATCGTCTCCAACAGCACTGCATTTGATTCGGCCAGATAAATCAGTGGTTGCCTTGGTTGGCCGTAACCATAATACCATTAGCCTTTACGGCATTGCTGTCATTAATGGGGGCGTGGCCTTCACTGACTATAGTTCCAACGTACTGGGTACGGTGACCATCTCGGCATTGGATAGCAGCTTTGTCAGTACGCTGCAAAGTGCCTTGCCTAGCGTTGCCAGCTACTTCCTCGCCTCGCACCAAAACAACGACAGTGAAATCACCCGCGTAGCCTTCCGTTTAATGGGTTTGTCGGAAATTGAAAAGGTGACCACTGACCCGATGCTTCTGACGCAAATTGCCGATGCAAAAGACTATATTTCCCAGTTGCTGCGCAATCGGCAACGGGTTGATGGTGGCTGGGGCAAGTATTCCAACTCTGGCAGTGACCCGCTAAGCACGGCGTGGGTGGGTTATGCCCTGGATTACACCAACCCTTCCGCCGAAGACCCTATGGTGCGCAATGCCATTACTTATCTATTGAACACTCAAGACGGTAACGGCTCTTGGTCGGGTGCGTATTTCAGCACACGCTTGGGCTCTACCAGCATGGTCATGGCCTATATGCCCAGGGCCCTGGAACGCCTGGGTGGGTTGGATGTTGGCGTAGAGCTCACACTCCCTGAAGATGTTGAGATGCTAGGCGTTTCCATTACCCCTGATACCAGCGAAGTGTTGGGCGATGGCACGGTTCACTATGAATGGGATCTTGTGGGTGTTACCAATTCAGGGCGTAACATTGAAATGGATCTCGGCATTATCGGTCTGGCGCTAGGCGAACAACGCCCCGTAGCCGATCTTGCACAACTCCACTTCGCCAACTCCTTTACCGGTGAAGAGCTCATTCGCCCCATCGATATTCCCATCGTCACGGCGGTGAGTGATATCGGCTTAACGACAGGCACTGACAAGCCATCCTATCTGGCCAATGAAACCGTAGATATCGATAGCCTGGTCAGCAATGGCGGTACCGATTTCTCCAACGGTGAAATCAATGTCACCATCAGAACTGCTCAAGGCAGCTTTATTGCCCAGGTAACCACCGGTGAAGTCGTCAGTATTCTGGCCGGTGCCCAGCAGAATACGGATTCCAACTGGAATACCGGGCTGTACCCGGCAGGGCCTTATCAAGTGTTTGCCCAGGTCGAAAATGACCAGGGCGTGGTGCAAGCTGAGGCAGTTGCTGCATTTGCCATTCTGCCCTCGGATGGGGAAGTAGAAGTAGGGTATTCGGATGCCTACGGTGCGCAAATTTCTACAGACCAGCAAATCTATACGCCTTATGCCAATGTGCAGCTGGCCTCCAAGGTGATCAACGAGGTGCTCAATGCCACACAAGCGCCGGTGTTGGCTGCCCTGCGGGTTACCGGCCCCAACGGCGTCGTTGTTTACAGCAAAAATATTGTTATCAATGAATTATCAGCGGGGGCGGTGAATACCTACCTTGACCTGTTGGCCTTGGATGATGCGGCAGCGGGTCTGTATTACGCTAATATCACCATTTGGAATGCTGCGGTCACCGAACAACTGGCTACCAGTGAAACCCTGTTCAGTGTGATTGAGCAGCCACTGGCCCATTTGGTGGGCTCGGTGAGCGTGGATATGCCAGACGTGTACCGAGGCCAGTCGGTGACCTGCTCTGAGCAGATTAACAACCGTTCTGCCTCAGTATCGGTCGACGCCCAGTTATTCTATCGTCTGGTGAATGTGGATGAGCAACTCGATGAGGGTATTGATAGCGAATCACTGGTGTTTACACCCGGAATGGAATACAACACCAGTCACTTGCATGCTACTGGCAATCTGGCCCCTGGCGGCTATGCCTGCCTGCTGCAAGCGCAGGTGGGTGAAGATATCACGACGCTGGATTTTGCCGCCTTTACCGTGTCTCTGCCTCCCGTAGAATTTAGCGTAGGCTTGGGTACCCGGGGCCGCCTGCTTATCTTGATGGATGAGCCCGGTGGGAATGGTGAAAACGGTACATCAGATATTGCCAGCCTGCCCCTACAGGAAAGCTACCTGCGTAATCTGCTGGATACTGCAGGCTTCAGTTACACCATTGTCTTTACCGCCGAAGATTTCACCCGCGAATTCTATAGCGGCAACTACCATAGCTATGCCCTGATGTCCGAGAAGGTGGGTTTATTGCCCGAAGTGGAGCAGCAACTGGGCGAGGCCATTAACACCGGTGCGGGTTTGTACATCGCCGGTGCCTTCAATCGCCGCAACAACCACATTGAAAAAGTGCTGGGTATAGAAAGCACCGGCCAAGACCAACAAGCCGACGGGGTGATTATTCCCCAGGGTGCACTGGGCCCCGATTGGCCTGAAACCATTTTCGATCCCCACACCAAGCTCGACTTTGAGCGCTGCGGCGCCTCAGTACTCGGTGCTTACGTGAATCCGAAGAAGGGCACGGCTACCACGGAATTAGAGTGTTACAACCTGTCGGATACCGATGCCGCCGTGGTGGCCTACCACTATGGCCGAGGCAACGCGGTGTACGCAGGCTTTGATACCCTGGATGAAGCCGCCTTGCTCGGGGGCACCAATGTCTATTCCCAGTTGATGTTGTATGCCCTGGATTACATCCAGCCCGACAGCTTCCCCGTGCGCCAGGGTGCCATCCTGCCCTTTGGTGTTGAGGTCACCAGCCTGGAAATCCCAGTACAGGTGCAGGTGTTCTTCGACCTCCCTGAAAACCTGGCCGCCATCGACCAGATTCCCACCATGACGCAAGTGGATTCTTTGGCCAATATCTGGCGCTGGAACGTGATGCTGGGTGAGTTCGAGAGCGCCCAGGCCACCTTCTACGCCCAACTGCTCGATGGCGAGGATGCGGTGATGGATATTACTGTGGGGGTAGAGATTGAAGATGAACTTATCGAGATCGGCCAAACCCAGCTCCTGTTGCCCTCCGAAGCGCCGCGTGACTTCCTTGGCGATGGCATTGTTCTGCTGCAGGCCCTGGTCGGGAACTATCCGGATGACGATGACTTTGCCGATGTTCTGGGTGATGCCCAAGCGGCTCAAACCGCGAGATCATCCGGTGATATTCAGGGCGCTGTAGACGCGCTGTTGAATGCCGTCACCCCGCTGGCAGATTCCGAGGTGTTTGAGGCTGAGGAGGCCAGGTGGACGCTCGATGTCGCCCTGCTGGCCTTGTTGGGGGAGTTGAACCCATGAGTCTATTCACGCGCCCAAAAACACCCTCAGCTCAAACAAGGACGTTAAGGACCCAGCCCATGCAGACAATTACTCTGGAAAGCTTTCGCCACGGCGCTGGGGCCAAAGCCACCGCCCTGTTAACCGCCAGCTTCTTCACCTTTGTGTTTTATCTCACACCCGCCAATACGGCCATGGCCCAAACACAAACGCCCCAGGAAATACGCAAGGCGGAGCTGGAAGCCAGTAAAGAAAAAACGGCATCCAGCAAGCTAGCCCACCGGCTGGATAAGCTAAAGCACAAGGTCACCAAAGAACTGCCCGCCTCCAGAGCGCAGCGCGAAGCGGATGCTGGCTTTTTCGATGAACTGTTTGGCACCGCCGATGATCCCATAACGGGTGATGAAATTACCCAGTTAAGCCAACTGGAAACGGATATCCAGAGTGCCTATGCGGTTGCCATGGCGGAAATGGACGCCGTTGGCGATTCTCTTGTGGCCAAAAACCTGCCCCAAACGATACTGGATCGTCACGATGCCGCCAAATCCCAGATTCAAATCAAGTATACTGCCCTGATGGAGGCCTTAAATACGCTCAATACTGCCGACTCAGAGGAAGATCAGGACATCGCCCTGGAATCCCTGACGAACGAATTACAGAATCAGCGCTTCAAGCGCCCCAATGCACCTTTTGATCCCCAAAACCTGCCATTCAATACCCCCAGCCAGGACGTGCGGGCACCGGCAACCAACACAGCCGACCTGCTCACCCAATTAAAAATAAGCCCCTTCGCCAACTATACTCAAGTCGCCGCGAACCAGATGAACCCCCAACTGTGGGAAGATGCGTTTACCCAGAATAACGGGCCTACACAGGCCGACCTTGACCCCACACTGGAATCGCCCCTCACCGATGACATCGCCGAGCTGGTCGCCCAACTGAACCACAACCCGGTAGATATCTATACCTGGGTACACAATAACATCCGCTTTATTCCCAGCTATGGATCCATTCAGGGTGCCCAAATGACCCTGGAGACGAAGCGCGGCAATGCCATGGATACGGCGAGCTTGTTAATTGCATTGTTGCGAGCATCGGGTATACCTGCACGATACGCCTACGGCTCGATTAAAGTCCCCGCCGCCGAACTGATGAACTGGGTAGGCAATGTGCAAACCATGCAGGCCGCCGGTAATTTAATGGGCCAGGGCGGCATCCCCCGTGTGATTATGAACTTCGATGGCATCGATAAATTCATGCGCCTGGAACACACCTGGGTAGAAGCCTATGTTGATTTTGAACCCTCACGGGGCATGAAGAACCATTATGGTGACCACTGGATTGCGATGGATGCCTCCTATAAACAATACAGGTATACCGAGGGTTACAACTTACAAGACGCAGTACCCTTTGATGCTCAGAGCCTGATTGATGATATTGAAGCCAGCGCCACCGTCAATGAGGCCGAAGGCTGGGTACAGAATGTGCCACAAGGCAGTATAGAAACCCAACTGCAAAACTACCAAACTCAACTGGAAGACTACATCACCAACCAGAACCCCGATGCCACTGTGGGCGAGGTGCTGGGACTAAAAGACATTGAAATTCTGCCCTCACAACCATTGTCAGCTGGCTTACCCTACGAACTGGTTTCCAGGCAGCAGTATTTCAGTGATGTCCCAGAGAGCCTGAGACATAAATTCGAGTACACCCTGTCAACGGAAAACCTGGGCGCTGAAGGGGCAAGACTGATTACCATCACTGAACCCACCGTCAAACTGGCCGGTAAAGGCCTGGCCATGTCATTCAAACCCACAAGCCAGGCAGACGAAGACATCATCGCAAGTTATATCCCGGAACCCGACTCAGTCACCGGAGAAATTGACCCCAGCCAGCTGCCCAACTCGCTCCCCGGTTACCTGATCAACTTAACCGCTGAATTCACGATAGACGGCGAAGTACAACAGACCGCGGGTGCAGGCACCATGGGTGCAACACTGTATGAAACCATAGGGCTCTACAGTCCCGCCAAAGGCTGGCATCGATCAATAAACCATCCCATTGCGGGTGAATACCGGGCGATGGCATTGGATCTACAGGGCAGTAGTCCAGAACAAGCCCAGCGTCTACAGCAACAAATGGAGCAAACCAAAGCCATCTTGGAAAGTGAAGACGACATACAACTGGCTACTCTCACCAAGCATCAAGTGGTCGGAGACCTCCTGGGTAGTACCATCTTCAGCTACTTTGCACTGAACAATATCCAGGATGAGATCGCGGCACAGAGCGCCAATATCACCACGTTCCGGGCACCGAGCTATGGCGCATTCAGAACCGATATCACCACGAGTTATTGGTTTGGAATACCGAGAGATGTGTCATTCAGTGGACTGGTGATGGATGTGGATCTAGTCACCAGCCAAACCGTAGAGAACCAAAACAGTAACGACAAATGGATACAGTTCAACCAGGCCATTGGATCAAGATACTCGGCGATGGAGTATTTAGTGCCCGAGCAGATGTTTTCTACCGAAGAAAACCCGGCGGAAGGGGTCAGTGCAGTGAAGGCACTCGCAATAGCCAGTGCCGAAGGGCAGAAGATCTACACCATCGACCAGAACAACCTCAGTGAAGCGATGGTCGCTATTCAACTGGCCGAACTCTCAGAGGATGAGATCCGAAATGCAGTGCTGGCGGGGAATGTCGTTACCACCCATCAATACCAAATCAATTTAAATGGGTGGATCGGGGAAGGCTATATCATCTTAGATCTAGATACTGGAAGTGGCTCGTATAAAATATCCGGTGGAGCGAATGGTGGTAGTCTTAGTATTTCACCAATTACTAGAATGCTTGGTTGGGGGCAATTCCTTGAGGATAGCGCGAGAGCCGGGGCATTGTCAGTGGCTACCGGCGTTGTAGTTACTACATTGGTAGCATATATCGGTGGAACTCTTTTACTATTACAAGGTTTGTACGAATGCTACAAAGAAGAGATTAAACTCTTTAGTTACGTAATGCTCGCGATCATAGCTGCTATCGCTGTTGGCTTGGTGACTCAAGGAACCGGGTCAGTTCCAGTAGCAATCTACATATTAGCTGCGTTGGGTGTCTCCTCAGCATCTGCCGCTGATTTTGACGAAGAGGATATAGAAAACTGCACGAACGACGAATTCTGTTACTTGCGATGGGAAGATGAGGATGACGCATGTTTTGCATGGTCAAATCTTGGAGCAGATGTGGTGAGAGCTTGCAAGGTTCGCGCAGCAGATAGGAGGACACTGTGTATCCGAAATGGCGGGATTCCACATCCTGACGAACCTCCAATATATACACCGTTTCGTGACTAACTGGTGAATTTAGGTATATGTGTAAAGAACTGAAAAAGGTCTACGGTAGAGAGGGTGCACTTGTTGCTGAAATTGAATGCCGCAATGGAAAGGCCCATGGCTACACAAAGACGTGGTCAGAAGATGGAACATTAACTCTGGATGCTCACTGCATCGAGGGCGAGAATCATGGTCCCTATCGATCTTGGTGGAAGGATGGAAAGCCCAAAGAAGAAGGTAATTTTCATCACGGTACTCGCGTCGGTGTATATAAATGGTATGACATGAATGGTAAATTGCTTCAACAACACGATTATGGTGACTGCAAATAAACAGGAGGGGATTTATACGATGCTTTTCAAAATTGTGATGAGAAGCGGAAAATAGGGGACAGACCACTTTAGAATTAATTGACAATCTTATGATGTAGGGTTTTCTTTGTATAGCTTGCTACCATTTGCCAGACAATTAGGTTGTTTGTCGCATAATCCGGTTGAAAAGGAATTCGTCATGCCTAGACGCGCACGGGTTGCTGTAGCCGGTATCCCCTGGCATATCATTCAGCGTGGAAACAGTTGTGGTGTTCTAATGCGTGACAAATAGTTTGGATGTGGGCGTGGGTATACAGCTGTCGAATGAGAAATACGCCGATTTATGTTGTTACAGAACTAGGTCATACTTTAAAACTTAGTCGGAAATACAAGAAAGTGAAATGAATTCAGACGCACCAGGTCAGTTATTAGGTTATACGATTCAGTTTCCTAGGGCACTGCTACACCTGTTGCGAGCGGGCCCTGGGGATGTAGTCGGCGTCGAAGTATTGGGTGACGTTTCAACGAAGCGGTTTGATGGCACGGCCATTTCTGAAGAGGATAAATCATCTATCCGCGGTAATCCAGTAACTGATAAATCCGAAAATCTTTGGAAGACATTCTATAATTGGGCTAGGTCTATAGAACAGGGGGACCTGGAAGTCGCCAGAACCAGCTTTATCCTTTTCGCAAATAAATCTGGGCGTCGTGGGCTGGTAGATGACTTTCACGAGGTGAAAGACATTACATCGGCGGAAGTTGTAATTGGTAGAGTTAGAGCTCAGTTAGAACCATTGGCGAAAGAACATCCAATTTGGAGCTATTACGACTATTTGATCAATCACAATAGCCATTTATTTGGGGAAATCCTTGTTCGCTTTGAGTTGGAAGTAGATGAAGGAGCACTAAGTGATCAGATAGCTAGAACATTACAGACGATGCATGTTCCTGAGAGACAGATTGGTTTCCTAATCGAAAGTGTATCAGGCTGGTTGGTAGGTACACTGCTTGAGCGCATAGCGGGCGGTAACTCCGGCTTAGTGAGCTGGGATGAGTTTAACCAGAAATTCATTACCTTATTCTCACGCGCGAGAAGTAGAGAGCTTATTGATGTGAGCGTTAATCAACCGCCAAAGGGAACCGAGATCCAAGCGCATTTAGAGAGCCAACCGACATATTTGGAACAACTGGACATTATAGGTTTGACTGAGGACCGGAAAATTGAAGCAATTACCGATTACTTGAGAGCGAACGTCAATCGCCATAATTGGATAGAAAACGGGATACTAGATGAGCAATGTGCAGTGGATTTTGAACGCAAACTAAGCAGATTCTGGGCAAATGAGCGGAGGGGCTTTGAATTGACCCGCACTGAGCTTTCCAGCATACACAGAGGGGAATTACTGTATCTCGCTTGTATGAGTCGACAGGAAACACTCAGGGACATGGTGCCTCCAGAATGTACGATACCCGGTACTTATCATGCACTAGCGGATGAACCGGTCCTGGGTTGGCATGCGGACTGGAAAGCGCATTTTTCGGATAGTGAGGAAGAATAGCGTTGGGTATTCTGGTTGAAGAGGTCAAAATGTGGAATACGCCGGTAGTGGGCGCCTATCTTCTTTGGTCATTCACGAAAGCGTATAGGACGTACCACCCGGAGGGAGAAGCCCCAGTTGGGATTTTACACTTCATTGCTTACGCCCTACTTACCGACCAGAGATTGACAAAAAGGATAAGCGGAAATCGCCCAAACTTGCAATCATACGTACGCGGGTTTCAGGAAAAAGGCGAAGTTGATTTGCTGGTAGGTGTTCATCAGGAGGTTATATCTCGAAGGGCTAATGCTATGGATGCTATCGATATCGCAGTTGCGCGAGGCCTATTAGTCTGGGACGTAGATTCTGGCCGGATATATGCTCGAGAGAGTTTGCCGCGGGCAAAGAAAGGGAGAGCAATGAGTGAGTATGCACGGAAGCTTGGGAAGAAAGCAGAGATACTAGGTCAGTGGTTTTCACAACATGATGCTTTGACGGTGGCGTCATACCTAAAGGTGGTTTTGTAATGCAGTTTCAACTCAAAAAGCTAGTTATTTGGCCTGAAGCTACAAGATTCTTACCCCGGGTGGTCGAATTCGAGTTAGGATCGCTTAATGTTATCACGGGAGGCTCGCGCACTGGAAAGTCAGCAATTATCCCAATCATCGACTACTGCTTGGCCTCGAGTGATTGCAATATACCAATTGATACAATTCGTGATCATGCCTCCTGGTACGGGGTGGTAGTACAAACTGACGTGGAAGAAATTCTGCTATGTCGGCGCGTTCCTACTGGTAACTCAGGATCTAACGATTTTTTTGTATTGCAGGGCAAGTCGATTACTATGCCTCTGCTAATCGATACACCGAATCAAAATACAGAGGGCGTCAAAATTTTGCTCAATACAATGTCTTCTGTGCCGTATTTCGCTCGCGCTGAAGAAGATGGTATCGGGAGTGCGAGGCTGGGGTTTCGAGATCTGATGGCCCTTGTTTTCCAGAGCCAGGATATCGTTGCAAATCAGAATATCATTTTTTACAAGACGCATGCGCATGAACACCGACAACGGCTGCGAACATGGTTCCCTTATATTCTCGGCGCCGAGAATATGGAAACACTATCGGCCAGGCAACGATTGCAGGTAGTTGAACGCCGCCTGAATCGACTAAAAAGAGAATGGGAGAGGGCAAAGGGCGTATCAGAAACTTGGACCGCGAATATTTATGGACATTTAAAGGTCGCTAAGGAATATGGTTTGATAGATGAGACTCCTCCAGAAGATTCAGACCCTGAATTGTTCGTGGCGGCATCTAGGGAGGTGTTACAACGAAACCCAGAGGAGGCAGTACAAAGCCCTGAAACTGTTCGCGCTGCAAGTGGCGAGCTGCTGGTTCTCGAACGGGAAGATGAAATGATTAGCAGTGAGTTAGCTTCTGTTAAAAGACGGATAAATGACGTGAGCCGGCTCAAATCAGGGCTGATGAAGTATTCCCCTTCAGTTAAGCGTAGAGTTGATCGATTACAGCTTTCGCAGTGGATCTCGGACCTCGCTTTACGAGGAGAAGACTGCCCAATTTGTGGAGGAAGCGACCACCCGAATGCGGGGGCAGAGCTGAATAAAGTCTCTTCGGCCTTTAAGATATTGGAAGAAGAAGCAGCTAAGGTTGCGGAAATTCCTACATCTTTTGATCGAGAGCAATCTATGCTTCAGACTGAATTGATGAGTGTGCTAGAGAAAAAAAGGTCTCATCAAAATAGATACGACTTGTTGATATCCAAGAATGAAGGTGCTCGGAAGGAATTCGATCAAAAATCAAGCATGTATCAGTTTTTAGGGCATATGCGCGCTTCCCTTGAGCACTTTGAGAAATTGTCAGGTGGTGGGGAAATTCTGAACGAGATTGAGGAGTTGGAGAGCGAGCGGGTCCGGCTGCGAGAGGAAGCTGATGAAGCTGCCGTAGAGCGAAGATTGAACGCTGCCACCGCTGATATTTCACAGAAAATGCTCTCCCATCTTCGCACCTTGGATGTGGAGGAAAAGTATCGAACAGTCGCTCCGATATTTGATGTAAAGGAGTTAGGTATTAAAGTCCGAAGTAACGATGGAAGTTGGCATTTCTTGGCAGAAGTAGGGAGTGCGTCAAACTGGGTTTCATTTCATGTTGCACTCATCTGCGGACTACATGAGTACCTAGACGAGATGGGTACATCATGTGTGCCAACATTCACAATCTTTGATCAACCGAGTCAAGTCTATTTTCCAAGCATTGGATCGAAGATCCACGATGAACTGGAGGAAGGTGACCCCAGTTATCGAGATGAGGATGTTGAGGCCGTCAAAAGTATATTCAAGACTTTGGCGAGTTCTGTCATTGCTGCGGAAGGAAAACTCCAATTTATAGTTCTGGACCATGCTGACGCTGGTATATATGGGAATATCGAAGGAGTGAACGAGGTTGAGACCTGGCGCGAAGGGAAAAAACTTATACCAGAGGAATGGTATATCTAAGCCGTATGCACTGAAAGTTGCACGTACAGTTCGGGGAGGAGAGGCAGAGAAATAGTCCGACTACACTCTGTCTCTTAATCTACATATCAGCCCCCTATTTTGTCGTCACCTTGATCTTCGCTTCCGAAAATAACATGCAGGCATAGCTGTGATCACTCTGCTTGTCCGTAGACAGGGGGGAGATGGGGTGGGTTTTGTCGCAAAGTTGGCGGGCTCTGCGGGTCGATCTATACTCATTCATCTGGAACACCAATTTCCGGATACTAAATGATCAGCTTTAAAGGCCGTCATCACCAGCGAGATATGATTTTACAATGTGTCCGGTGGTACGTCGCCTACTCCCTCAGCTATCGCGACCTGGAGGAGCTAATGCAAGAGCGAGGTTACTCCGTAGATCACAGCACAATCCAACGCTGGGTTGTACATTATGCGCCTCGCATCGAGAAAGCCTTTCGTAAATGCAAGAAGCGGGCTGGCCATCGCTGGCGGCTTGATGAGACGTATATTAAGATCAAAGGCGGATGGAAATACCTTTATCGCGCCGTCGACAAGAAAGGTAACACCATCGATTTCCTACTGACCGCCAAGCGCGATAAGAGGGCCGCTTTACGGTTTCTGAACAAAGCGATCGGCTCCAACGGTAAACCCAGCCTCATCAATATCGACAAAAGCGGAGCCAATATAGCAGGCATCAAACAGTACAACAGCGATGAAAACAAACGCATCAAGATTCGCCAATGTAAATATCTGAACAACATTGTCGAGCAGGACCACCGGTTTATCAAGCGGATAATTCGACCCATGCTGAAAAAGGGGCAAAATAAGAGTTCGCTGCCTGCATGGGAACAGTTTTACGAACTGGCCCTGGCAGGATAGCTGCGCCTGCTGATTGTCGTTTGCTGAAACTCGACAAAGCTCGCGACAGAACCGTATGAGGCCGAGGAGGCCAGGTGGACGCTTGATGTCGCCCTACTGGCTTTGTTGGGGGAGTTGAACCCATGAGCCTATTCAAGCTACCCACACCCTCAGCTCAAACAAGGACGTTAAGGACCCAGCCCATGCAGACAATTACTCTAGAAAGCTTTCGCCACGGCACTTGGGCCAAAGCCACTGCCCTATTAACCGCCAGCTTCTTCACCTTTGTGTTTTATCTCACCCCGGCCAGTACGGCCATGGCGCAAACACAAACGCCGCAAGAGATACGCAAGGCGGAGCTGGAAGCCAGTAAAGAAAAAACCGCCTCCAGTAAGTTGGCCCACCGCCTGGATAAACTCAAGAGAAAGGTCACCAAAGAATTGCCCGCCTCACGAGCACAGCGCGAAGCTGATGCCGGCTTCTTTGATGAATTGTTTGGCACCGCCGATGATCCGGTGACCGGTGGTGAATTGACGGAACTGAGCCAATTGGAAACCGATATCCAGAGTGCCTATGTGGTGGCTATGGCAGAAATGGATGCTGTAGGGGATTCTCTTATTGCCAAAAACCTGCCGCAAACGATACTGGATCGCCACGATACCGCCAAATCCCAGATCGAAATCAAGTATACTGCCCTGATGCAGGCCTTAAATACGCTGAACACTGCCGACTCTGAGGAAGGTCAGGACATCGCCCTGGAATCCCTGACGAACGAATTACAGAACCAGCGTTTCAAGCGCCCCAATGCACCCTTTGATCCGCAAAACCTGCCATTCAATACCCCCAGCCAGGACGTGCGGGCTCCGGCAACCAGCACAAACGACCTGCTCACGCACTTAAAAATAAACCCCTTTGAAAACTACACCCAGGTGGCCGCGAACCAGATGGACCCCCAGCTGTGGGAGGATGCGTTCTCAACCAACAACGGCCCGACACAGGCAGACCTGGACCCCACACTGGAATCCCCACTCACCGACGACATCGCCGACCTGGCAGCCCAACTGAACCACAACCCGGTAGACATCTACACTTGGGTACACAACACCATAAGATTCATCCCCAGCTACGGTTCTATCCAGGGTGCCCAGATGACCCTGGAGACGAAACGCGGTAACGCGATAGACACCGCCAGCCTGCTAATCGCACTGCTGCGAGCCTCCGGCATACCAGCAAGATATGCCTATGGCTCGATTAAGGTCCCCGCACAAGAACTGATGAACTGGGTAGGCAATGTGCAAACCATGCAGGCCGCCGGTAATTTAATGGGGCAGGGCGGTATTCCCCGGGTGATCATGAACTTTGATGGCATCGATAAGTTTATGCGCCTGGAACATACCTGGGTAGAAGCCTATGTGGACTTTGAACCCTCACGGGGCATGAAGAACCATTATGGTGACCACTGGATTGCGATGGATGCCTCCTATAAACAATACAACTATACCGAGGGCTATGACCTGCAAACAGCAGTACCATTCGATGCCCAAAGCCTGATTGATGATATTGAAGCCACAGCCACCATCAACGAAACAGAAGGTTGGGTACAGAACGTGCCGCAACAAAATATCGAGACCCAATTAGCAAACTACCAAACCCAGTTGGAAGACTACATCACCAACCAAAACCCCGATGCCACCGTGGGGGAAGTACTGGGCCTCAAAAACATCGAAATACTGCCCTCACAACCCCTCTCAGCCGGATTACCCTACGAACTGGTATCCAGGCAGCAATACTTCAGTGATGTGCCCGACAGCCTGAGACACAAGTTCGAGTACAACCTGTCGACGGAGAACCTGGGCACCGAAGGGGCCAGATTAATCACTATTACCGAACCTACGGTCAAACTGGCCGGTAAAGGCCTAGCCATGTCGTTCAAGCCCGCAAGCCCGGCGGATGAAGACATTATCGCCAGTTATATCCCGGAGCCCGACCCCATAACCGGGGAAATCGACCTCAGCCAATTGCCCAGCTCTCTGCCGGGCTACCTGATCAACCTAACGGCAGAGTTCACCATTGACGGTGAAGTGCAACAGACCGCAGGTGCAGGCACAATGGGAGCGACACTCTATGAAACTATAGGCCTCTACAGTCCCGCCAAAGGTTGGCATCGATCCATAAACCACCCTATTGCGGGTGAATACCGGGCGATGGCATTGGACTTACAAGGATCCAGCCCTGAGCAGGCAGCCAGACTCCAGCAACAAATGGAAGCAACAAAGGCTATTCTAGAAGCGGATGATGACATACAACTGGCCACACTGACCAAACACCAGGTGGTCGGTGATCTACTGGGCGGTACCATTTTCAGTTACTTTGCACTGAACAATATTCAGGATGAAATCGCTGCACAGAGCGCCAACATCACCACATTCCGGGCACCGAGCTATGGGGCGTTCAGAACCGATATCATAACCAGCTACTGGTTTGGCCTTCCCAGAGATGTTTCGTTCAGTGGACTGGTGATGGATGTTGATCTTGTCACCAGCCAAACTGTAGAAGCCCAGAACGACACGGACAAATGGATACAGTTCAATCAGGCTGTTGGGGCGAGATACTCAGCCATGGAACACTTAGTGCCGGAGCAAATGTTCTCCACAGAAGCAAGCCCGGCAGAAGGCATCAGTGCCGTGAAGGCACTTGCAATCGCCAGTGCTGAGGGACAGAAGATCTACACCATTGATCAAAACAATCTCGATGCTGCACTCAGCGCCATTGAGCTGGGTGAATACAGTGAAGATGAGATCAGAAATGCCGTGCTAGCAGGTAACATTGTCACCGCCCATGAATATCAGGTTAATTATAATGGCTGGATAGGGGAGGGGTATATTATTCTAGACCCAGACACTGGGAGTGGGGCGTATAAGATCAGTGGGGGCCAGAATGGTGTTTTTCTATTTATTGGAGCTTTGCTGCTTGTTATCGGTATGTATTTGCTGTCTGCGGCGTTATTACCGTTCGTTACCGGGATTTTTCTAGGAATCGGAGCGACATTGTTTATAGCGAGCGTCATCACACTTCTAATTACCGGAGAGTTAACGCTTTTCGAAATAAGTTTTTACAGGAGTACTGCTGCCGCAATTGCCCTAATTATCATCGGCACAGAAGCAGCTGCTACGGTTGCCTTGGCATCAATAGCTGTATTTGTGATATCTCTGATTCTAGGTATATTACTTTCTGATGAGGAGTAGTGTGGATAAAATATCTAAGTATCTACGGCAGTTATTCTTTGCTCTGGCGTTGTTGATTCCTGTCGTATTATTGACCAAGTATTTTATTACTGGTGACGCTGCGAGAATTGTTGCTGGCGTATGTATTTTTTTCGAAATGTTCTATGGCATTTATTTTTTCTCAAATAAATTGCCTGATGAGTAACTAAGCCAAATTTTTTGGCACCGCCGATGATCCGGTGACTGGTGAGGAAATTACGCAATTGAGCCAATTGGAAGCCGATATCCAGAGTGCCTATGTGGTGGCCATGGCCGAAATGGACGTCGTCGGCGATTCTCTTGTGGCTAAAAAGCTGCCGCAAACGATACTGGATCGCCACGATGCCGCCAAATTCCAGATCCAAATCAAGTGTACTGCCCTGATGCAGGCATGAAATACACTCAATACTGCCGATACGGAAGACGATCAGGATAGCGCCCTGGAGTCCCGACGATCGAATTACAGAACCAGCGCTTCAAGCGCCCTAATGTACCCTTTGACCCAGACAATTTGCCCTTCAATACTCCGAGTAAAGAGGTACGGACACCGGCCACCAGCACAGCCGACCTATTCACACACCTTAAAATAAATCCCTTCGCCCAATTACACCCAGGTGGCCGCAGTGTAGCAGTTTGCGTGTAATCGAGTGTAATCGGACTCGTGGTGGTTTAGGGCTATAGTTGCAGTAAGGTGTCTGCTTGAAAACCGTATAATTGATTCTAATTAGCCTAACGCCACACATGGAAACAAGCTCATTTTTGACAGTATTTCGATGCTCCACTGGTGGTTACTAGAGAAATCACATTTTGTGATGGGAGTGCGCTATGGCTGGTCGAGGACGTAATAACTGGATTTAGATAGTGATAATTGCCATTTTTGCCATTGGCGCCTGCGGCTATTACGCCGAATGGTGGGGAGCGGCGTGAGCAATGGAAGTTTTTGCAATGATCCTGATGGCGGCCAATGCGGACTCCCAACACAGTGCGGTCGAGGGCAGTCGAGAGGCGTGGTTCGTTCGGGAGCTGTAGGTCCTAGCTCCATTGTTCCTTCACACCCTTGATATTCACAGTGCAGATAGCTTCAGTTTGAATGCGGGACCAAATCCAACCTTATTGTTTCTATGATAGCAAGCCATTGTGGTGTGTATGGGGCCAAAGAACTATGAACAAACTGCTAGCTGAATTAACCAATTTACCTAAACTAAAGAGATTAAAGTATGTCTTGGACACATGAACAAAAATTAGCAGCTTGGAATAAGGCAAAGACTGTAGGAGAAAATGACTCCAAGGTCTGGCGGCAAGATGACTGCGATGCTTGGATTAAGTGGTCGGAATATGGAAATAGAGACTCTCAGTATGGATGGGAAATGGATCATATCACTTCGCAAGACCATGGCGGCGGCGACGAAGATAGTAATCTGCGAGCGCTACGGTGGGAAAACAATGTATCGAAGGGAGAGGGAAGACTGAAATGTGCCGTAACATCTAACGGCACAAATAACGCTCCTGTGTAGCACAGCTCCAAGCCTGGCGCAATTGGCGGCGCTATGCCCAAATAGAATCATTTAGATTTGTACACAACAGTTAAACATTTAGACAACAAAAGGTAGTAAAAATTATGGCAGATCCAAGAGCATTTATAAGTTTTGACTTCGATCACGATGAAACGGAAAAAGTTTTGTTTGTGGGACAAGGAAAGAACTCAAAAACCCCTTTTTCAATGCAAGACTGGTCAGCGAAGTCATCTATGGCGCAATCTAAATGGGAAGCCATCGTTAAGGAGAAAATAAATAAGTGCAACATGGTTATTGTGCTTTCAGGTAAAACCATGGCCAGCGCAACTGGTGTAGCTAAAGAAATTGCGATGGCCAAAGATCAAGATGTTCCTGTTTTTGGTGTTTACATTGATGGTGCAAATACGTCGAGTAACTTGCCTAAAGGCTTGCAAAGAAATAGAACGATTGCTTGGAAATGGGACAAGATTTCAGGTGCAGTTGATCAAATGATGACTGAAGGGAAGAATAAATAGGGTTTAACTATGAAAAAAGCATTGGTTGTAGGCATAGATGATTATCCTTTATCACCTCTTAATGGTTGTATTAACGATGCAAACGCCATTGCAAATACTTTAGAATCTAACGGGGATGGTTCTCCAAACTTTGGTGTCAAATTAATTACCTCACCAAGTGTAGAGTTGACGAAACCTGTACTCCGAGAAGCGATAGAAGAATTATTTAGCGGCGAGCCAGATATGGCTCTGCTATATTTTTCTGGACATGGATTTATAAGAAGTACTGGAGGATATTTAGTTACTAAAGATGCTGTCCGCTATGACGAAGGTGTTTCAATGGATGAAATACTCAATTTGGCAAATCATTCCAAAGCTAAGAATAAAGTCATAATTCTTGATTGCTGTCATTCTGGCGCATTAGGATCTCCAAATGTAACAGGCAGTAATTTGGCGCAACTCTCTGAAGGATTATCTGTATTAACGGCAAGTCGAGATAGTGAACCAGCGATAGAAATCAATGGCTCGGGTGTGTTTACCTCTCTAGTAGTTGATGCTTTAAAAGGCGGAGCCGCCGACTTAAGGGGAAATATAACGCCGGGGTCACTGTATGCATATGTTGACGAGGCTTTAGGGGCATGGGATCAACGCCCAATATTTAAAACTAACGTATCAAGTTTCACGTCTTTAAGAAATGTCCCCCCAAAAGTATCATTTGAAACTATGCGAAAAATTACAACATACTTTCAAACACCCGAATCCGAGTATGGTCTTGACCCTTCGTATGAATATACTGAAGCAGCAGCAATTGAAGAGAATGTGAAAATATTCAAGGATTTGCAAAAATTCCAAGGGGTTGGGCTTGTCGTTCCTGTTGATGAAGAGTTTATGTATTTCGCAGCTTTAAATTCGAAATCATGTCGGTTAACGGCTATTGGTTATCAATATTGGCGCTTGGTAAATGAGAAGAAATTGTAAAAAGGGGCAAACCAAATAGTTCCAGCGGACAGTTTAAAGTGTCGCTCGTTTTACTTGTGCAAAAAAGCGTCACTTTGATCTTCCGCTGAGCGACGCTTTATTTTTCAATCAGGAATTTATAGAATGGCACTATCTGACAAAGACCTAAAAAAACAACGCGAAAAGCGTTTTGTAATAGAGCCATGGAAAAAAAGTCAATGCAGTCCACTTGGTTATGATCTGCGTATGGGTTTTATTATCGACCCTGAAACGGCAGATGAGCTGTATCCCAAAGAATATAAGAAAAATGAAATCGTGGATATCACCATTAAGGCTCATAAAACAGTTGTCGTAGTGACGCAAGAGAGAATTTATCTCACGGGCAGCGTCATCGGTACCGTACATGCGCGATCAGGTATAAGCGCGAAAGGAATTTTGGTCAACTCTGTAACAGTTGATCCCCACTGGAATGGGCGGCTTCTACTCACGTTCTGCAATTCATCCAATGAGGATATTACTATTCAGTCAGACAAGGGAATGGCGACTTTAATACTCCACTCTGTAGAAACAGAGACCGACAACCCAGGGCACAAGTCAGAAACGAAACAGCTGCTTCAGGATAGAAGCAGGTATAGCAGCGAAGTGGTAACAAAGATACTTACGTATTTGAATGACTATGAATCGACCGAAGGCGAGGAACGTTATCAAAAAGCAAGAAAATATACCAAGGATTACAGGAAAAAGAACCTTATTGAACGGAAGTTAATAAATTTAAAGAATGAAACCAAGTGGTACGAGCTATTTAAGACTGGCACATTATATGCCTTGACACTCTCTGTTCTATTGTTATTGATAGTAATGTTGTTTCCGGCTACATCGCAGCTTCCAGCTTTGAGCAGTATTGACAAAAACAGCGAGCTCATTTCTGTAATTTCTGCCGTAACTGCCTTACTATTGTCAATAACAAACAAGTTAGAAGTTAATAGGAGCGGCAAGTAAACATAACGAATAAGGATAAGTCGCGCGCCAGCCGCGACTTATCCTATTGTTGAACGAGCCCGTTTCTGCCGTTCTCTCTATAGGGAATAAATCAATAAATCTAAAGGATGGAACGCTGCTTTCTGACGGCGCTGTTTTCTTTTGGCGAGCACAAATCTCACTGTAGCCAGTGATAAAAATAAGCACGACCGTCACGTCATAGTATTCAGACCCTCCACGTGGGATGAATGGCTGTTTTGTTCCCTCGGGCCGTTACCCCGACCTGGGAGTTGGCCCTTTAAAACCAACAATCGACATCGGTGCCTGACATAGCCGACAAAGAAACGGTGGCCGCTGACACTCTCTCACTTTGGGCACCATAACTTGAAGAAGCCAATGTACACGCTGTAGTAAGCGTTTCGCATTACCATGCAGGAAACCATAGTCACGCGCTCGACGGAACCCTTTTGGCAGAGTGTGTTGCAACACCAGAGATAAAAAATCCTCGCCCGGTAAGCGACGTGTTCTCATTTTCCCGCTTTCACTGTCCTTGTATTTGAAGGTAACGTATTCCCCATCATCACTCACAATACTGTGGTTGCTGATGACTCCCCGGTACAAATAACGCGACAGGTATTTTAACGCGGGCAGCCCATGTCCCACACGGATACACTGAACAACCCATTTGTTTGGGGTGACAGGAAGTGGCAGTTCGGTTTTCCGAATTGCCGCTAACAGCTTTCCCCGAAACACCGCCGCGAGCTTAAGGCCGTTGAACAGGTATTGCCCTTTCAGTTTTCGCCACTCATTGCGCCGAATATTAACCCCGCCACCGGGCACAATCATATGCACGTGCGGGTGATAATCCAGACGCCGGGTATGGGTGTGGAGAACCCCCGTCATCGCCAGCTCTGCTGCTAGGCCTTTTTCATTCAAACCAAAGATTTTAAGCGTCGCAACTGCACACTCAAAAAGTAGCGCATACATTTCACGCTGATTGACCTTTGCCACTGCACGTAACTCAGCGGGCAAGGTAAACGTCACCATAAAGTACTCGACCGGCAACAACTTACGCGTTTGCCGCTCCAGCCATTGCGTCGTGCAATGATTCTGACAACGATTACAACTGCGGTGGCCGCAAGAGCGGTGTTGTCTGCTTTGCCAATGACAGTCCTTGCACGATAAATACAGTTCGCCGTACTGCGCTGTCCGACAGCCAAGAATGGCATTGAGGGCAGACCATTGATCGGCGGTCGTCGACTTACCATGACTGTCTTTGAAGCGATCAAGGTAGTCGTGTGAGATGGTGGCAAGCTCCATGCTACACCTCCCCGTCGAGTGACAGGTTCATTCGATCCACCAGGCGGTTAATGAGCTTCCCCGTGTTTTGCTGTGTCACCTCCGTCAGCTGGGTGTACAGGGCAGTTGTTTTGGGGGATTCGTGCCCCATCTCGTGCTGAATGGCCCGCAGGTTAACACCGGCCTCGACCAAGTGGGCTCCATAGCTGTGTCGTAGGCTATGAACGGTGATGGATTTTTTGATCCCGCAGTCTCGAACAATAACCCGCATGGATTTTTGCATGCCACCACGATCCATTGGGGTTTTGGCACTGTGTCGATCTTTGGATGTTTTGCCATTGGGAAACAATAAGTGGGCATTACGATGTGTTGTCCAATATACCCGCAAAGCAAGCAGAGTCGTCATCGGCAGTGTGACAAAGCGATCCTTTCTTCCTTTGCCTTGGCGGACGTGGACTTTCATACGGTCTTGATCAATATCGCCGACTTTGAGATTCAAGGTTTCACCCAGGCGCAAGCCCATGCTGTAGACCGCCAAGATAAAGGTTTGGTAACGTAGCTCTCGTGTTCCGTTGATAAGGCGTTCGACTTCTCTGAGGGTCAGGATATCGGGCAGTACTTTTTTGACAGGTGGCTTGACGATATCGACCCAGGCCCACTCTTTATTGAGGACGTATTTGTAGAAGAACTGCAAGCCGTTGCGGTCAACTCTAACGGTACTCCAGGAATGACTTTTAACGAGTGCGGTGAAGTAGTCTTTTAGCTGATCAATGGTCAAGCGATCAGGGCATTGGTCGAAGTACTCGGTGATGCGCCTGACGGCGCGGGAGTAGACATCAATAGTAGTTGAGGCCTTGCCTTGGCGCTGCAATGCGCTAACATGTTGTTGGTACAGTGATTGGTATCGTTTTTGCTGTGCTTTGTTCATGGCATAATTCCTCTTGTAGCCGCATGCCGGGCATGGCATGCGTAGGGGAATTATGGTTTATGACTGAGATTAGGGGTTTCTGGCGCGTAGCGGCTTCGTTCAACAAGAAAGACACGATCGCCCTTCGGGCGGCCCGTTACGCGTCGCCAGCGCTGCGGGCGTCAAGCAACAGCCCCTGCCATTTCTGGATGCGCACCGCCCCCTATTTTTTAGTCACCTTGATCTTCGCTTCTGACAATAACTTGCAGGCATAGTTGTGATCACCCTGCTTGTCCGTAGACAAGCGGGCAATGGGGTGGACGACGTGCCCGATACCCGAGTCAACGACTGATTTTGCGCCCAGGGTACAGGCCGCTTCACTCAGGTACAGCGTAGCGCCGGTCAAGTCAGTCCCAGCGGCATTTTGAATCGCATCCATCTCGGCGGTAATAACCAGCTTGTATTTGTTGGGGTGATTCCAGTGTTGGCGTGCGTTTTTCACCCGTTTTGGAAGGCGGTTGTAACCCAGCGAAACGCTGCCATCCCTGGCGACAATAACTGCCCCCACACGGGTAGATGGGTCCTGCGATACCCTGGCGACTGTTTTGGCAATCTCCAGATAGCAGGCTGTTTGTGAAAGTCGTTTACTTTGTGCCATGTTAGCTCCTTGTAGCTGTATAAGCTCCGATTCGATGGATGCCTTTTGAGGCCAGTACTTCGTAGCCCGCTGTCCTGGGCCCCAGCGACAACAGGTTGCGCTGCCTGATGCTGGTATTCACACGATAGCTCATCACTTCCGCTATGAGCATCATGCTGTCGCCAACCTCGATGCGCTGTCTTATGACAAGTTCAATGTTGGCGATACACCCGCGCAAGCCCTGTGTATCAATGTTCTGGCTTTTCTCCAGTTTGAGATTGAATTTCTTTAATTTGTTTACGCGGCGGCCAGACAGAATCCCGCACTCCAATACTTCTTGCGCCAACCCTTCCCCTGGAACGGCCAATACACATTGCGCTGCACGCTGGAACAACGGGTAGGAATAAGTACTGTTATGAATGGAGAAAGCCATCATGAGCGGCTTATAGGAGCAGTGCGTGTTAAAGCTCAAGGTGATTAAATTAATAGTCCCGCAACTATCGCCTGATACCACACCGACAACCAACCGGGAGGGCTGAAAATATTGTCTGAACTGCTGACGGGATTGGCTGCTAAAGCACGTTTCCATCAGCAGTAAAACATCCCGCAGGCGGCATAGACATCGTAGCCAACCCAAGTGACGATCTGTACTTTTGATTCAGGCAAAAAGTCCTGGTAGGTCCTCTTTATGAGCTCATAGCGGGCCAGTGAAGGTTCCTTGCCCTGTTTTTCAGAGTAGGGGTTGTAGCGAATCAGATTTATGTTCACGCGCAAGCCAAACTCTCGCACCACTCTGCATATTCCTTCTACTGTCCAGGTAGAATAATTTTCGCCCTCAATCAGTGGATAATGCAGCTTGGGGATTTTGCTGGTTGCGTCCTGCCACTGCTTTAGCAAGCGCATGGCTTGCTGGGGGTCGAGGTAGGCGCTGATCCGCGTGTAGGGCATGCCCTGCGGCAGTGACATGCTTCAAAGAACGTAAGCTATGCGAAGGGCATGATCGCGGTGTCTGGGGGCGTGGCTACGCTGCCATCAGCCAATACCTGGTAGAATACGCCATCGACAATGAGCCCCTCGCCGTTGGGCTTGTCCCAAGTGCCCAACCCCTGGCCGCCCTGTGTTCTTATTTCAGCCACCCGGGTTTGGCCATCGTAAACGCCGTTCAGTAGGGAAATAACGGGACCAACTTGATAAAAGGTTTGTTGTGCGAGCACGTCGCCTGTGCCCGCACAAGCGGCCAATACGCACAATGACAGGCTGAGCAGAAAGCGGCACATGCTCAACCGACCCCCCTGCTGTATTTCCGCCTGGATGGTATCCGCCGCCCACAGCGCCAGAGCCGCAGCGGTAAGCGTGGGGTTGGCAGTGCCGGTAGTGGGAAACACACCGCAACCGACGATAAACAAGTTAGCGTGATCCCAGCTGCGTTGCTGCCAGTTAACCACTGAATCGGTGGAATCATCTCCCATCCGCGTGGTGCCAAAAATATGGCCGGCGCCGCGAAACTGGTATTGCTGATCCTGGTAGCTGAATGTGCCGGGCTGCTCCGTTTGTACCTGGGTGAAGTTTTTTGTACCCAGTTGATTCAGCATCTTGGGTGCTACCCCCTGTATGCCCTTTGAGGCATTGCCCGCCACCTGCGCATAGGCGTCAACCACGTAGCAGCCATCAGTCATCTCCGTGTCCATAATCTCGTAGTTAACTACCGGTCGGGGAATGCCCAACGGGTCGGCATAGAGGCTGCCGTACGCCACCTCGGTGGCAGGCTCGATAAAGCTCTTGGGGGTGGGCAGCTCTTCGAATTCAAAGGCAAATCGAAACTGCCGCGTTACCACATGATTCAAAGCGTTTTTGAGGTCTTTACCGTACAGCGGCGGGTAGCCCAGCCCGCCTGTGCCGTTGAGAAGATCAGTCACCATTGACTGGGGCGCGAACGTGGGCCACGCCAACTACCCCCACATTTTGCTCGTGTAATTGCGTGTAATACCGGTCGGGCCGATTCTTGGCTACGCTGTCCAATGAGAACTCATCGGTGACAGGATCAGTTCCTGTACCGTGCCATCGGAACCAGAATTGCTGAGGGTATGTTAATACCCATCAGCGGGAGATATTCACATCCGAAAAATTCACAAGAGGGTGGTCACATGAAAAAGAAATACTCGGTTATTCAGGTTATAAACAGAATGGCCCCGGAATTCGGAGGGATTTCCAGGAGTGCATTCGGCGTAATGGGAATGATGAGGGAATCCTCGAACTCATTTGAGACCACACCAGACATCGAAATTTCGACAAGCGAGCTCAGTAGCACCGAGCAGGAGGATATTCGGCGCGACCCGGATACGCTCGCCATCGCAGAGGCGATGCCGCTGACGCTGATAGAGCCTGTCGATTCCGCTGATGCTGATGCGAGCGCTTCAGGAAATACCTGGGGCATTGAGGCGGTGGGCGCCGATACGTCCGGTTTTGATGGATCGGGTGTCAAGGTGGCTGTTTTGGATACGGGTATTGACCCCAATCATTCGGCCTTTGCCGGGATGCTATTGACCCGAAAAAATTTCACACAGGAGGTCGACGACGATATTCACGGCCACGGTACCCACTGCGCGGGGACGATTTTTGGTCGGGATGTAGATGGGACGCGAATCGGGGTCGCCCGCGGGGTCGATCATGCCATTATAGGCAAGGTGCTAGGTAGCGGCGGCGGTTCGTCTACTGACATTGTGTCGGCCATAGAGTGGGCAATGGAGGAGGGTGCGAATGTTATCTCCATGTCCCTGGGGATTGATTTCCCGGGTTACGTGAAATTCCTTATGGATGCTCACGGACTCGAGACCGAGCCCGCGACCTCCATCGCCCTGGAAGGTTACAGGGCGAATATTAATCTTTTCAACAGCTTGGCCAGTCTTGTCAATGCCAAGGGAAATTTTGGCAAAAGTGGGATTATCGTCGCCGCGTCTGGAAATGAAAGTAACAGACCGCAGTATGAAGTGGCCGTGGCTCCGCCCGCGTCCGCTACCGGTATCCTGGCGGTAGGCGCGGTTGGGGAAGAGGGAGCAAATCTGAAGGTCGCCCCTTTTTCCAATACCAAGCCGAATATCGTTGGGCCCGGTGTGGGTGTCGTGTCTGCAAAAGCAGGCGGTGGGCTGCGCTCCCTTAGTGGCACCAGTATGGCTACTCCGCATGTCGCTGGAGTGGCAGCGCTGTGGGCGCAGATGATCAGTGCTCAATTCGGTAGCCTTGACGCATCCATTCTCGAAGCGAGATTAATCGCAAGCGGCGATCACTCCAGATTCGCCACACAAGGGGAACTAGTCGATCTAGGAAACGGATTGGTGCAAGCGCCTCAATAGCAGGTTTTACAGCGAAGGTTTCATCGTGAGTTGTGCCTTCTGTTAGGTATAAAGCTGATATGAATTATTGCTAGCCCATACCAACCTAAAGGAGCTTCCATGGAGCGCGTATATAGTGAAGACGACAAAATTTGCTTTAACAATATTAATACGGAAATGGCCATGTTGGCTGAGTATTTAGCGGATTGCAACGCACGAAAGTATTCTCTGTTCAAGCTATCACTGGTAGTGTCGTCTGTCGTAGTTACAGCGCTTATGACTATATTCAAGCTTTACTCGGAGGATGGAGGGATAACTATCAAGGCACCATTTAACTATATTTTTGGTGCGATACTGGTTCTCATCGGCCTGATAAATATAGTAATCATTAAGGAACTGCTGTCAATACACGCCAGCAGACTAATTACTTATCGGCAGATGAATTGTTTCCGGCAAGCGCTGGATTCGATCAAATATCGCAAATTTGAAGGGTGTTATCCTGATAGCGTTGACTGTCTTAAGAGTTCGGATACGGAGTATTGGAATATCTTGGGAAAACATCGCAAGTTACCTCTGGATAACGAAGGTCTGGTACTCTCTGAAAGAGGGTTATTCCGATCACCAGATAAGTTCATGATATTCATATTAGCATTGATATCCGCACTGGTGATTTTTTCCCCAGTAATCTACATGGCTTGGTCACCAGACTCAACATATAGGGAAGGGTTGTATAGTGGCCTTGTTGGAATGCTCTTCGTTGCTGGTTTTTTTGTCCAGTTTCGCGATTCCAGAAAGCGTCTCAGAGCACAATTGAAATTTGGAAAAACTCCCGAAACGTCTTTCGTTAATACCGATACAATTCCGCCAGTGAGTTAGAAGGCTACTATTTTCCTGTAAGAAGAGGGACGCTATATCTTGGCGGCCACTCCTATGGTCGTTTACCGCTAAATTTATTGAGCATCAATGATTGCCTGAAGGGCGTCTATCTCCATTTGAGTTGTCATCAGTGCCTTCTCGCTAGCAAGAAGTTTTTCACTGGATGAGGAATAGTCAAACTTTAGCTGTATCAGCTCGGTAGGTATTGCAAAAACCTCCCTGAGAGCATTAGGAATGATCATTATTGCGGCAAGTGATTCGCTGGGCTGAATTGATTTGGATTTTACCAAAACTCCCTCAGAGAACACTATATCATATTCATTTTTTGCAAGAGTGCCCCGATCCAGAGGAATAACAGCCGCCAACCCACCTTGGACAAGACTAATATGTTCTGTTCTCAGGCGAACACTAGATTCGATCGTTCTTTCTGATGTTTGATACCTTATAATGTCAAATTCATAATCCCCTGGTGTTGAATAAACAAGGCCGTCGAAGCTCGCATTTTTCCACCCATCTTTTTTACCATATATTTCGGGCAGGCCCCGGTTTAGGGGTGGATTAATAGCAATACACAAACAGGCCGGTTTCAATCGTCTATTTAGGTCAGCTCGCTCCCCAGAATCATCGGGATCAATTGTGGCCCTGACCTCTATCCTCGATTCTGTAGGTGTACACTCTGTCTCCTCGGTCATCTCGAGTGAGCCGAACTCTGCACTCCGGCCAGTCTTAAGCGCGAGTAAGCCTAGAGATTGGGCAATAATTTGACCTGTCATGTCCTGACTGTAGCCTATAGCCCCGTCTAGCAAGCCATTTTTTGTCTTTAATTCCAGGCTATCGGTATACTGGCTCTTATGATTGATCTTCGCCAAAAGTGTATAGCTCGTATCGGGCATTGCCTTCAAAGCTGTGATAGTCAGGGACTCTGTATGAGTGAGGGAGCCAGCCACAGCTGCTAAATAATCCGCCTTCTTCTGATTGGCACCAGCTCTAGGAGTCTGTCGGGTTTGGCCCGGGCGGCGATGGAGTAAACCACGTCCACTCAAGTACCAAACCCGATTTTTTGTTTGACATCTCTCCCAACGTGTAAAACTGGGTGTCATTTCTCAGAGTAAGGCTTCCCTTATTCATCCTTTCAACCTCCCAGGGCGTACATGCGCTTCAAATTCCATGCCATACACACCAGATTCCATTCGCCTTGCGCCGCATCCCGTCCGCGAAGGTGAAATCGCCGAAACCCCATCACCTCTTTAACAATTCCAAATACCGTTTCCACAGTGGACTTCCGTTTGGCATAGATTGCCTTACCCTCAGCGGTTCGCAATCGATGCGCCATTACCGTCACAGCATTGGCATCCTCCGGGCAAGGGGGAGGCGTTCTGAATCGTTCATCCCAGGGAAGGTTATGTCGCTCCCGGTGGTCCGAGATATAGGGTGTGATCCCCGCGCCTTCACAGTGAGCTACATTGTCAGCACTGAAGTAACCAGCGTCTGCTAATAAAGCCTCTACTTTGCCCAGCTGTGCTTCTGTTTCTTTCAGGCCCTCCAGAGTCGGCTCAATCTCCAGCTTGTCATTTGATTGCTGTGTGATGTGATTTTCCACAATCAAGTGCGATTCGATATCAACGGCAGCTTGTGCGTTGTAGCCCTGCACAAACCCTTCCGAAGACGGCATGATGCGTGACTCTTCATCCGTAAAGTTGATCTGGTCTATATCCCGTGGTCCGGGCTCAGGCGGCTTTGGTTCACGCCCCCTGGCTTTCTTGCCAGTCTCGGCTTCTTTGTCTCTGCGCTGTTTTAGCTTTGCCTCATACTCTGTCTGTTCATCCTCAAAACGCTCTTGCGCACGCTGCTCAATCTCTTCTTTGGCTTTCTTGATAGCCGCCAGACGATCTTCTCGGCGCGCCAATTCATCAGGAATGTCCATCTCCGGCTCATCTTCAGTATCGGCCTGTTCAGCCCGCTTGAGCAGTTCCTGCACCTCTCGGAGAAGTTGCTCTTCCAGTTTGTTCGCATAGCCCCAGCTCATCGCCTTGTGCTTGCTGGCATTGGCTTTAATCTTGGTTCCATCCAGACTGACCTTACCCAACTTGAATATACCCATCACCTTGGCAACCACCAAAATCTGTACAAACAGGCCTTCCAGTTCCGGCAGGAATCGCTTGCGGAAGGTGGCGATCGTGTCATGGTCAGGGTGCGTATCTCCGGTGATGAAACGGAAGGCAACAGAGTCGTGGGTCGCTTGCTCCAGCTTGCGACTGGAAAATACCCCAGTCGCATAACCATAGAACAACAACGCCAATAACACGGCAGGGTGATAGGGCTGCTTTCCACCGCCACCATAGCGAGTTACCAGTTCACTCAAGTCGAGTTGGTCCACAATATCAACCACGAAGCGGGCCAGGTGTTTCTCCGGCAACCAGTCCTGCAGCGACGGCGGTAACAGGTACGCAGTATCTCGATTGATTGCTTGGAATTTGCCTGACATGGTAGCGTCAATCCCTTCTTGGTATGATGAGTCTATTCTATATTAATGCTGTCGCTAAATCCGACAGACTCCTAGACTTGAAGAAATTAGGAATACCTTGAAAGCAGATTTAGCACGTGTCGGCCCTCCTCTTATCGAGCCGATATACTGTGGCCCGGATGTAATAGATGATGTCTTGGATGGATTTGGAGTGCCTGAATGAACAGACGTAGGATTATCTTTATTGCGATTATTTTTATTGCGATTATTTTCGCATTAATAATTCTTGGCGAAACTGGACGTGAAAAGAAAACAACTATCGTTAGAAGCGAAGCTGAAGAGATTTGTGCCTCGTCAATTTTGGGTATGAGAGATTTTGTATTGAGATATCAAGAAAATCGGATCAGTGTGAAGCTGGGGGAAAACCCAGAAGTCATGCGAACTTGGATAATTGGGGCTGAGGTGGAGTTAAATAAGATCGGAGAAGAGAGTTTACAGTGCTCTTTTCATATTGTGTCACAAAACATGGCCAGTATAAGAGACTATCAGAGTGCTATAACTAGTTTTCGCATAGCGCATTCTTACACTGAGTTAATTGGTGGAGAAATGGACTCTAAATCTACTTATAGCACGCTCTTGGACTTGATTGATCTCGAGTTTGAAAAAATTGCCACCATTACCGAGAAACTAACCACCTTGATTCGGATATCAAACGAAAATGGCTCGAGAAGATAGAAGCACAAGATAATAGAGGACAGATTTATTTTTCGTGACCGTGAAGTAATTTAATTTAATTTAATTATTAGGTAAAAAGGGAAAAGGTGATACACAGAAGGGAAAAACAAAGCACGGAGATTCGGCAAGGGCCACCCTGGCCCATTCAAGCTGAGCTCGCTAAAAAGTGGCATCTTTGTCTTGTGGGTAAGCGCTCCTTTCGACCAGACGCGATGGGTAACCGCATCAGCGAAACCGTCAAAGATGACAGCGGCAGTATCGTCAGCCAGCAAACGCAAGTCTTTGACGAACTGGGCCGGGTGTTGGAAGCCATAGGCGCCGAGGGGCAAACAACGGTCAGCACCTACGATGCGGAAGATGATCTCCTCAACCTACAAAACCCCCTGGGCCATTCAACCGGGCAATCTTATGATGCCCTACGCCGTTTGGTCACCAGTACCGATGCCTTGAGTGGCGTGACCCAAATCACCTACGACCCACGCAATAACATCACCTCGGTAGAGGATGCCAGGTCACTGACCACCACCTACCAATACAACGAACACAATCAGGTAATTCAGCGAACCAGCCCGGATACCGGTATCACGCAATACGCGTACGACCATGCCGGCAACGTCACTCAAATGACAGATGCCCAGGGTGTAGTCACGCTGTACACCTACGATGCCCTGAACCGCCTGGCGACAACCAATTACCCCGCCAGCCCCAGCAAAGCGCAAACGTATTACTATGATCACAATACCTTAAACACACCAGACAATGCCTTGTTCAATGCCGGTATAGGCCGCCTGACCCGCATCACGGATGAAACCGGCACCACACAGTTCCGCTATGATGACCGTGGCAACCTGCTCGAGTCAAAACAGGTCTTCAGTGGCCTGTTCCCCAGCACAGTCACGGCTAGCACGGAGTATGACTACGATACCAGCGATAACCTGATATCGATGACCTATCCGTCTGGCTTAACCACAGCGGCGACACGAGATGCTCACGGCAGGATAAGCGGCATCAATGTGAGTTATGAAGGGGTTACCGGCCCCATCACTAGCACTGTTATGGACAGCCTGGATTACTCGGCCTTCGGACGCCTGGAATCTGCCACCTATGGCAATAGCCTCACACTGAGCCGTAGCTTTGACAGCGACTGGCGATTACAAACAAACGATGTGCACTTGGCCATTGAGCAGACCATAGATTACGACCTGAACAGCAACATCACCAATATCGGGGATGGCGTAAATGCAACCTACTCACAGGCCTTCAATTACGACACCCTGGATCGCCTCAATCAGGAAACCCGTGGTACCGCCGACACCGGGTTTAGCTACGATGCGGTGGGCAACCGAACCGGCCAGCAAGACAATGTTGCCGATACGGCCATCCAAACCCTCACTTACGGGACCACAAGCAACAGACTGATTACCGAAAATGGTAGTGCCGTGGTTTACGATCAAATCGGCAACATCACCTCAAAGCAGGGCAAAGCATGGGCCTACGGTGCCGATAACCGCATGCAGACCTATTCCAGCGGCGGCCAGTCGGTAGCCAGTTACCGCTACAACGCCCTGGGCCAGCGCAGTGTCAAGATCGTGTCCACCACTCAACGCACAACGCTCCTGTCCTTCAATCAGCAGGGCCAGATCATTGAAGAATCGATTTACAATACTGCAGGCGAGCAGCAGCTGAGCCGGGCCTTTGTTTGGCTTGATGATGCCCCCATTGCAATCGTCCAGCGAGAGTATGACGCAGGTCACTCAATCATTAGCCAAAAACTGGTGTATCTGCACACGGATCACTTGAATACGCCAAGGGCGGCAACCAACAGCGCAGGACAAGTGGTCTGGCGTTGGCGTGGGAGTGCGTTTGGGGAAGGGGATGCGCAGTGGATTGATGATGGCGGTGGTACGAGTATTACTATAAACCTGAGATTTCCGGGGCAGTACTTTGATCAGGAGTCGGGTACACATTACAACTACTATCGCGACTACGATGCGTCCACCGGCAGATATATACAAAGTGACCCTATCGGGTTAGACTCGGGTCCAAATACGTACTTGTATAGCTTTGGAAATGCAGTAAATCTTCGCGATCCAAATGGCTTAGAGGCCGAGGGCAGCTGGCATGAGCTTCCCAACTTCTCAATTGACGCCTACATACCCTCCTTTTCCGCGACCAAAGTAACCGTCACTCTTGAGGGTACAGTCACGTTCTCAATTGCCTGTCGAGAGCCATGTAGTGGTGAAAATTGGATGATTGAAGGTTCGATGTCCGTTCAGGTTACTAAAAGCGTTGAACCAAGATTCGAACCGTCAAATTGTACTGGTATTTTCGGGAGAATATCTAGTTACTACTGCAATTTAACGAAGGCACTTAAAAAGAGCATAGATATGCACCCCGCTGCGATGGCAGCGCGAGAAGCGCTTATTCAATCTATGAACAAATTTAAGGAATCTGATTTTCCGACAGCGGCATGCAACGCCACTAAATCGTAGGAATGTGAAATGATTTTTCTCGAGCGCTTTCTAGGTACACTATTTGGATTTGTTACCGGCATGGTAATTGTCATAATTTTGTTTCTAACTACTGTTGGCATAACGTTTAATCAGTTTTTCCTAGTGTCGATGTTAATCAGCGCTTTTGTCGGCGGATTTCTGGGTTTTAAGTACCCGAAATTTTTCTTCTTTTGGCTATCTAAACAATAAATTCTAGGCCCCCAATGAATATTTTCTCAATACTACTTAGTCTACTCGCGGCTACTACTTATATCGGTGTATTCTTTCTAGTCAAGATGCTGTCGCAAACTTTCGTGTCCGCGAATGAAGAACTTCCCTGGTTAACGACCGCACTGATGGACTGGAATGTTCTGCTGATGATCGTATTTGTGGCCTTGTCTCTGATACTGCTTGCTGGAGCATTTCTACAAGAAAGACTTAAGATTAGTACAGGGCGACTTTCCCTTTTGGCCTCTACGAACTTATTTTTTGCGATCTGCTCAATTCTCATCGCACTTCTGATCATGTACCTACCGATATTGGATGTCTTTGAAATCTAGGATAGTTTACAACTACTTTAGGGATTATGGCTCGAAGCTGGAAAGCTATTTTCAGAGCGGTCAGGCTGGCTAAGGCTAGTTTGATGAAGAGCTAGAATAAATGTCGGCGACAGTATTAGAAGGGAAAAACGGGGCGGTGAGCAGAGTAAAAATGTTTCCAACGCCAACAGAGAAAATAATAGGACTGGAAAATATGTTTCACCCACACATGCGATTTTCGTTTCCTCATCTCTCACAGTTTTCGGCGTTTTTATTAGCTGTCACCGTGATATTGAGTACTCCAGTCTCCCTGGCCAGTGAAATACTCACGATCAACCAGGACTGTGTTGTCTCCATCTTAAATCGCACGGTTCGCGCCGAAGTCGACGGCTCCTTCGAAATGCCCAATGTGCCTGCCACCATGGGCAGCATCAAAGCAAGGGCGACCTGTGTCCGAGATGGGCAGACTATTACGGGTGAAACCGACTATTTTTCGGTCAAGCGGGATGATTCAGTCGACGTAGGTGCATTTTATATCGGCGTTGCCGAAGCGATTCCCGTAACCCTGAGTGTTACCAATATAAGCGGTAATAGTGTTGTTTTGTCGAGTATTGGTGCCTCTATGGGACTTGTTGTCGACGCGGTCTATTCTAACGGTGCAACGCTGAGGGCTGATGAAGGGCTAAATTATACCCCCAGCAATGCGTCAGTGATTTCCGTCAATGAATTTGGCCTGGTCACAGCACTGAAAGCCGGAGTATCGCTGCTGACTCTGCGCAAAGATGGGGTTGTGGCAGTGGTTTCTATTCAGGTCGTAACGTCGGGTGATAGCGATGGGGACGGCATTGCCGATGATATCGAGTTGGCATTGGGCCTTAATCCCAACGATCCCATTGATGGCCTGGAGGATTGGGATAGTGATGCCTTGTCAAATGCGGACGAAGCGTCTATCGGTACCGATATCAACGTCGCCGATACCGATGGTGACGGTGTAGAAGATGGCGAGGAAGTGCTGCCCGGCTCTGACGGTTTTGTGTCCAATCCGTTGTTATTCGATACCGATGGTGATGGAATCAGTGACGGCTTGGAGTTTTTGGCGGGAACAGACCCTTCGAACCCATTGGATGCTGATGTATCTAGCTTATTGGTGAGCTACGAGGTTTTTCCGGCCAGCGTGGACTTTACGGTTAATACAGTAGATGGTGCTCAGTCAGCTCAGTTAGTTGTTACTGCTGAATTGCTTGATGGTGGAGAAATAGACCTCACAGCCGAAAGTGATTATGCATCTGATGACGTATTGATTTGTAATTTTGGTGGGGTTGATGAGCCCGGCAGAGTGTACGTGGGAGAGACGGGTGGTTGTGGCGTCACGGCAAGTTATGGCAGCGAATCTCAGACGGTGCCGTTTACTGTAGAGCGGTTCGACCCGACCGCGACACAAGTAATCGCGTTGGGTGCGACCGCGAATAACGTTGCCGTGGACGATTTGGGGCTGTTCGCCTATGTGGCGCACAGTAATGGCCTTTCTATTGTGCGAGTACGTGACCCTGAAAATCTGAGCATTGCTGGTACGCTATCAGTGGGGCCGGTTCAAGACGTAAAGCTTGTGGGTAATATTGTTTATCTGGCGGCTGAGGCTGCCGGTGTGATTGCTGTTGATGTTTCCTCCCCTGAAACACCGGTAGAACTTTCGCGTTATGGCACCATTGGCAATGCAATGGACTTGGCTGTTGATGGGGCCGATCTCTATGTGGCTGATGGGCCCGGTGGCGTTTTGACCTTGGACGTGACCGACCCTGCCAATATGATTGAGCAGGGCTGGTTTGTGACAGCTTCCTCTGCGGTCGGTGTTGATATCAATGCTTCTAACAAGCAACTCGCTATCGCCGAGGGCACGGGCGGTATTGAAATTGCCGACGCGACCGATCCATCAGCAATTAGCTTTCTATCAGCGTTGTCCGGTGGGAATGTACGCGACGTGGCCATGGCCGATAACGCTGTCTATCTTGCCGACAGTAGCCGCAGTTTTGTCGGTGTCGACCTATCAGATCCCAGCGTGCCACAGTTGGGCAATGCGACGTCGCGTGCCCAGGGTGGGCTCCTATTGGATGTAGTGGTTTTAGGTGATCTCGCATTTGGGGCCGATGTCTTCTTTGTCAACGGCGTACCCATTATTGGCATAAACGATCCACTGAATCCGACCCCGCGGGCGATTCTGGATTTCAGCGGCTTTGATGACACCAATGGCAGCGGTATTGCAGTGACGGTGGATACCGTCTATCTAACCAGTGGCTCGAATTTGTATGTAGGTGAATACCGACACTGTGTTGATGACGATTTTGACCAACTGTGTGATTCTCGAGAGCCTTTTTGGGGTACGTTAACTGGCAACTCTGATACTGATGGGGATGGTATCCTAGACGGTTTTGAAGTTAGGTATGGTTGGGATCCTACGGATGCTTCAAACCCAGGCCAGATAGCTATTTTTGAAAATGACGTATATGAGCTTGGATCATTGGCGAGCTTCACTGACTTAGTGGTTGATACCAGTACTATTACGGGTGGCGAGCTCGAGGTTTTGGGCAATATGAGCATTGGGGGTGGTGCTTCGACGATCCGATTGGATACCTTGATTGTTAGGGGCAATCTAACGATTGATGTAGCAACGGCTTCGCTTGATATTGGCATTATTCAGGTCGATGGCGATTTGAATATTATTAATGGCGCGACGTTAACCGCGCCACAGTCCAGTAACAGTGAGCTGTATCCACTGGCTATTGCGGTGACGGGCACGGTGACGGTGGACAGTACATCCTCGATTGATGTCAGCGGCAGGGGCTACCCTGCCAGTAACTGGAGTGGTCCGGACTTCAGTGCGAATACGCGGGCGGGTTGCCATGCGGGAATAAGGTACGGTCGCGTGGATGATTGTACGTAT
>Ga0164315_10000077_pt1 | contig 52113 bp, 51 predicted proteins | sample GuaBasSedimGuay6_FD_113737 | JGI IMG/M metagenome (GOLD analysis project Ga0164315, IMG submission 113737) | Subseafloor sediment microbial communities from Guaymas Basin, Gulf of California, Mexico - Guay6, Core 4569-2, 0-3 cm | ecosystem: Environmental > Aquatic > Marine > Hydrothermal vents... | reverse complement strand
TTTTTATGCTTCCTACGGGACTTCGTAGTGCAACCCGAGCTTTACTTCGGGGTGCGTGGTTCTTGCTACCGAAGTTAGAAAAAGAGTAGGGAAATAGGGATTGGAAGGCGAGAAAAATTTTACGTGAAATTTTATCCTTTTACATCCCCCACCTAAAGGAAGGGGTTTTGAAGGACATTGTGGATAAAAAAGAAATCTGGCCTAAATGCCTCTACCGCAGGGAGCCATTTCGCCTCCACAGCGTCCCTAAAATCATCAGAACCTGAGTTTGGACTTAGTGCAACATTTATTATTCTTTTCGTATTTTCAAATGGAAGATTAGGCCAATTTTGACTTTCAAAGCTTGAGAGCAGGAGGACATCCTCATTATCACGAAAAATATCTTCTGTGCCATTTCCGTGGTGAACATCAAAATCAAATATTGCAACTTTTTTGATTTCTTTTTTAGTTAGAGCATAGGCGGCCGCCACTGCAATATTGTCAAAAAAACAAAAGCCCATGGCCTTATTATGTTCAGCATGATGACCTGGTGGCCTAACACTACAAAAAACTCTTTTTACTTTCCCCTCAAGTATTAAGTCCACTCCACATATCCCCGCTCCAGCAGCATGATAAGCTGCAGTTAATGTATGAGAATTCATAGAAGTGTCAGCATCTATTTTAAAATATCCATTGGTAGGTGAACTCTGATGGAGAAAGTCGATATAGTTTGCATCGTGAACCCGCTCAAGATCTTCTCGAGATGCTTTTGGGGCATCAAAAGGGGCCATCAAATCATATAATTTATGCTCAATTAAAGTGTCTTCTATCGCCTTTAATCTACTTGGAGATTCCGGAACAGATTCCCCTACTTTGTGTAGAGAACATTCTTTATGGGTTATAAAACCAATCATTTAATTTAAAGAAAAATTTAACATGAAGTTTTCTTTAAAGGGAATATCAATCTCTCCCTCGTATTTAAAACCAGCACTGACAATTTCATTTAAAAATACTTTTTTCTCGGCCCTTATATGATCGATTATCCATTGTCGTGATTTACCGGGAATTTTATCAAACTCCACAATAAATAAACGCCCATTTTTTTTAAGAACTTTCTTAATATCTCTAAGCATTTCCTTGAAATCTCCAAAATGGTGATAGGTGTTGCAAATAAATGCCACGTCGATGGAGTTTTCAAGTAATGTTGTCGCTTCAGTCTTACCTTTGACAACTATTAGATTGTCTAAGTTTTCCCGCTCCTTTCTTTTTTTCATATGCTCCACAAATTCATCCGAGATATCCACGGCATAAATTTTCCCCAAAGGAGTTACTTTTTCATGAAGTAATTTTAAAAATGCTCCGGTACCCGCTCCAATATCAGCTACGATCTCACCTTTTTTTAAATCAAGGGCAGCAACTATTTGCTTGCGATGTTTGTAAACATCTCTCTCGTCATTTTCAAAGATTTGTACCCACTGTTTTAAGTCTTTTTGAAATTTTTTATTTCCATGTTTATGGTCACAGGAAAAAAGCAGGAGCAATAAGATTAAAATATTTACTTTCATGATTTTTTATCTCTTAAGGTAAGAAGGGTTATCTCGCTAGGAATAGCAAATCTGTGAGGAGGGCCCCAGTAACCGGTGCCTGAATTTATATAAAGATGCATGTTTTTGTGTTTATGGAGTCCTTTATAATACCTATACGCAATAGGCATATAAAGATTCCATGGGAAAAATTGTCCCCCATGAGTATGGCCTGAAAGCTGTAAATTCCAGCCGGCCTGCTGGGCCTCATTATAAGTATTAGGTCTATGAGCTAAAAGCATTTTAAAATCTACTTTTTTCTCTGCTTCAATAGCTAAGAAAGGATCATGAAGGTGCGATTTAATAAAATTTCGTCCTATAGGATCACTTACTCCTCCAACTAAAACTAAGGCCCCATTATGGGAGATATAATCATTTTCATTAATAAGTGGAAACATCTTGAGTCTTTTGGCCTCGTTAATCCAATCTGTTACATTCCAGTAGTATTCATGATTTCCCGTTACAAAAAATGATCCATGAGTTGAGCTTAAATCAGCGAGAGGTGCTAAATGTTTTCTAAGATCGATAATTCTTCCATCACCTAAGTCTCCAGTGACTGTAATTATATCAGGATTAAGAGCATTTACTTTCTTAACAATTTCTACGACTTCATTTTTTAAGATAGTAGGCCCTACATGAAGATCACTGATCTGAACAATTCTAAAACCATCAAGTCCTGGATGAAGGTTCTCTACAAAAATGTCGTTTTGGTAAACTTGGGGGCCTTTTAGAGCTTCACGAACTCCTAGTGCCGAAATCCCTCCAGAGACGCCCACAAGACCGATGGTTACACTAGAGGCAATAAACTTTCTTCGTTCATAGTTTATCTTTTTTTCTTTTTTTATTTTAAATACTTTTTTCAGTATATGCCTGATGGTCTTATCAAATAAAACAATCATATCAAAGGGAATCACCAGGGTTAAAAAAGTGGACAGGACCGCCAAGGCCACTGCTGATATCCAAAAATAAGATTGAATAAAAGGAGACTCAAGATCTGCTCCTAAACGGTAGATAAATTGCCATCCTATACTTAAAAAAAAGAAAAGCCCGACAACTACCCAAAGAAGAATTCTTCCTCTTTTTTTTAAATGGGCAATATGGCCTAACTTGATACAGGTATAGGCAAAAACTAAAAAGAGAAAGAGGAAAAAGGCGATCAATCGAATTGGCATGAATAAATTATATAGATTAATTTAGAAAAGAAATACCAACTATTTAAATTCTGTTTAGATCACTAGCAAACCCCCGAGTATTCCAGTAGACCTTTTTACTGTTTAAATTCATGAATTTCTTTGCTTTAATGAATCTAAATAACTTTAAGGAGTAAAGAATGATTATTGCAGCACATTTAATTTTGACGATTCAGTTACTAGTTTTGGCCTATGGAATTATGCTACTTGGAAAGGCCTTTAAAGAGAAAAATTTGGCCAATAAAATTGCTGGTTTTATTTTGGTCATTGGCACGACACTTTTCTTTGTATGTACGGTATGCCACACAGTTAAAATTCACAAACACCATAAATCTGGATTCCGAGGACAGTATGGCAAGCATGAATGTGAATGGTCTAAAGGAAAAAGAGGCGGCGGTAAATCCTACGGAGAAGAAAAATTAGAAGAAGCTGACGATTAATAAAATATGTTGTGTAGGAACAGTGAAGATTAGCTCTGTTCCTATGCCGCTTATTTAGCACGCCATGTATCTAAAGCAACTCGTTAAATGGTCATTAACCATTCCTATGGCCTGCATATAAGCATAGATAATAGTAGATCCCACAAATTTAAATCCTCTTCTCTTAAGGTCTTTGCTAAAAGCATCGGACTCTTTGGTGGTGGCAGGAACATCACTCATTTTTTTTCTTTTATTCGTAATTCTTTTACCATTAACAAATTGCATACTGTATTTATAAAAACTCCCAAACTCTTTTTGAATCTGGATGAATAATTTAGCATTAGAAACTGCCGAGCGTACTTTGAGTTTATTTCTGATAATGCCTGGATCAAGAAGAAGTTTTTCTATTTTCTTTTCTGAAAATCTGGCAACTTTTGTTACCTCAAAATTCGCAAATGCTTTTTTATAACCTTCTCTTCTCTTTAAAATCGTCAACCAACTGAGCCCTGCTTGAGCACCTTCTAAGATCAAAAACTCAAATAGCGTTTGGTCATCGGTTACTGGTACTCCCCATTCAACGTCATGATATTTCAAATACTCTAAATCAGTCGTGCCCCAAGGACATCGTCTTATCTCTTTTCCCATTTTCTACCTTTTTATTTATATACCAATGATAATAGGCACCACAGGCCCCTTCTGCTGAGACCATACAAGGTCCTAGAGGATTTTCTGGGGTACAAGTTTTTCCAAAGAGCTTACAATCTAGAGCAGTTTTAACACCACGAAGAATGGCCCCGCATTGGCAGGCCTTATGTCCTAAAACTTTTTCTTCAGACAGTTTTACATATGCCTTGATATCAAACTGCTTGTATTTCTTTTTTATTTTTAATGAACTGTAGGGAATAGAACCAAGCCCTCTCCATTCAAAGTTTCTTTCCAGCTCAAAGATCTCTGCCACGATATTTTTTGCCGTCTGGTTACCTTCTTTATCTACAACCCTGATATATTGATTTTCTACTTCTGCTCTTTTTTCATTTACTTGGCGAACAAGCATTAAAATTGACTGGAGGACATCGAGGGGTTCAAATCCTGCAATCACTACTGGTTTTTCAAATTCTTCGGTGAAATACTCATAGGGCCTAGTCCCGATAATTGAGCTCACGTGAGATGGGCCTAAAAGTCCGTCAATTTTTAACTCCTGCATATTCCTAAGCTCTGGTGAATGAAAAATGTTTTGAATTGCAGAAGGTGTTAATACGTGATTACAAAAAACAAAAAAGTTGGTGAGATTTTGATCTTTGGCCATTTTAATCGCCATGGCAGTTGCTGGAGCGGTAGTTTCAAAACCGATGCCCATAAAAACTATTTTCTTATCGGGATTTTTTCTGGCCAAATTTAGAGCATCGAGACTGGAATAGACCATAGAAACATTGGCCCCTCGGGCCTTGGCCTTTAAAAGAGAATCTCCTTTAGGGCCTGGGACTTTAAGAAGGTCTCCATAGCTACAAAAGAGAATATCTCTATCAAGCGTTAAATCAATGGCCTGCTTAATAACCTTTTCCGGTAAAATACAAACCGGGCAACCAGGCCCATGAATCATTTTAATCTCAGGAGGTAGAAGATCGGTTAACCCATATTTAAATATAGCGTGGGTGTGGCCGCCACAAAATTCCATAAAGGCGTAATTTTGCTTAACCTCTTTTTTTATCTGTTCAGCAAGAATTTTCGCCTTTTTTCCATCACGGAATTCCTTAATGTATTTCATTAATTTGTTCCATCATCTCAAGAGTTTTTAAGGCCTCAACTTCGTCAAGTTTATTAAGAGCAAAGCCCACATGAATAATTACGTAGTCCCCAACTTTCACATCTGGAACCAAAGAGGTTGAGATCTCCTTTTTAATTCCTCCAACCTCTACTAAGGCAAATTCATTAAGTAGTATTGCTTCAACTCTTGCGGGAATTGCCAAACACATTACAAGGATCCTTTGTAATTTAGCCCTCGGTGAACGGCCAGATGTTTGGGCGTTCTTGAATGGGGAACATTATAAGTGAAATTATATCTGGCCACGTGATAACTGGGATCAAAACCAAAAAAGTTAAGCCTCATCTTGTCTAACTCTTCCACGCGGTACTGTTTAAGTGGTTTTTTAAGTTGATCTTGTGTTAGACCTTGATCTTTATAATGCAGTTTTTTTCCATAAAATTCATCTAGAGACAAATTAAAAGCAAAGCTTTTAATCTCTTCTTCAGCTTCAAATATTTTATCTATTAATCCTAAATGTAATGCTTCCGATGATCCCATGGGAAGTTTTCTATCAGTAATCTCTTTGGCCCTGAGTTTGCCAATTCTTCGAGGCAAAAGATAAGTCCAGTACTCACTACCAAAAAGATTTCCCATGGATTTATAGTGGGGATTTAAAATTATTCCTTTATAGGCCCATACATAATCTGTCGCTAAGGCCATAAAAACGCCCCCGGCACCGGCATTTCCTCTCATCGCAGAAACTGTAAGCCTGTCAGTAGTACCAATAATTGCCTCAACAAGATCATTCATGGCATTTATATTTTGCCAAGATTCTTCTGCCGGAGAGGCGGCATTTTCTATTTTGTGAAGATGAATTCCGTTAGACCAAAAATCACTTCCACCCATCAGCACTAAAACTTTAGTCGGATAGGTGAGGGCCTTTTTATAGACCTCGAGCAGTCTTTGACACTGATCAGTGCTCATTGCCCCGTTATAAAAATTAAAATAGAGATATCCTACATCTTGAACTTGTTCATAATATATTTCTTGATAAGTCGAAGTACTTTCTTTAGTCAAAGGGATCACATCAGTGGCCGGCAGTTTTAAAGTTAACTTCCCCTTTTTTTTAAGGTGAGTAATCCAAATCGCTGCATCGGTGGTTCCCAGACAGATGGCGCCATTTCTTGTGGCCAAAATTTCTTTTGTTTTTCCTTTTAATTTTTGCTCTTTAATACCGTGGAATAGATAAACTGGAATATCATTAATAGTATCTAAAACTCCAGGTCTTGAATCAGAGGCATTTAACTTTTTTATAATAGTATTAGTGCTATCTTTTTCCCAATTGATGGCACGATTAATTTGTTTCATCGGAGGGTGGTACTGGCCTTTAATCTCTTCGGGAGAGATTGGTTTCTCCCCTTTTGCAATTGCTAGAAGTGTCGTTTTAAGACATCGAATGGCCGCATCGGTAACTTGCTTTCGGTAGAGGGAACTCTTCCTAATATTTTTAGGTAGATCAAAAATTTCAAAGTCCCAAATTTCACCTCCATCATATTCCCCATTGGCCGAAAGGATCGTAACACCCCAGACTTTTTCTTCGTTTAGGATGGCCCAATCCAAAGAGGAGGGGCCTTTATCTCCGGGAATACCTGGGTGAACAATAAGAGTTGGATAATTTCTCCAGATAGAAGCGGAAATTTTTCTTTTCAAAAAAGGAGCAATTATAACATCTGGATTGAAGATATTAACTGCACTCTCAGTAATGGATTCGTTAATATCGAGTTCTACAGAAACTTGATGATCTTTTTTAAGTTCAACAAAGACCCTTTGAGATAGTGAGTTAAAACTATGACAGAGGATTAAAATTTTCATTAACAAATCCTCGGCAGCTGCTCTGATTCAGGCCATGAAATTTTTCTCTGGCCACCAAAAGAAGTTTCCATAAATACATCCGTTCCTTCCAGAACTTCTCCAATTATCTGCGAATTGACTCCAAAAGGATGAGACTTCATAGTTTTTAACAGATCATCAGCTATTTCAGGTGGGCAGATAGTTACAAGCTTTCCTTCGTTGGCCACATTAAGTGGATCAAGACCTAAAAGTTCACAAGCAGAATGAACTTCGGTTTTAATCGGAATGTTTTCTTCAAAAATTTTAATTGCCACTTTTGATTGAGATGCCAGCTCATTAAGACAAGCTGCTAATCCTCCACGAGTGGGATCTCTTAAACAGTTTATCTGGGGGAAAAATTCACACATGAGAGCAATGAGTGAATTAAGCGGAGCTGAATCAGATTGTAGGGTAGTTTCAAAGTTGAGACCTTCTCTAAATGAGAGAATCGCCATACCATGATCACCAATACTGCCATTAATAATTATTTTATCGCCCGGTTTTGCGTTAGATCCCGTTATATTGAGATTAGAGGGGATCTCACCAATTCCAGTGGTATTAATATAAAGGCCATCCCCTTTTCCTTTCTCCACTACTTTTGTATCACCAGTAATAATCGGTACACCTGTTTTTTTAGAAGCTTCTGCCATGGAAGAGACAATTTTTTCTAAAATTTTTAAATCGAGCCCCTCTTCAATAATAAAACTAGCGGATAGATAGAGTGGTTTTGCTCCTGACATGCAAACATCGTTAACGGTCCCATGAACAGCTAAGGATCCAATATCTCCACCGGGGAAAATCAGCGGTGAGATCACATAGGAATCAGTACTGATTGCCAATTTTTTTTGGGAGACCTCAAAAGAGGTGAAATCATTACCTTGAGGTAGGTTATGATTATTAAATTTTTTTAAAAACAGATCCTCTATTAGAGTTACCATTTTTTTTCCACCACTTCCGTGGGCCAGTGTTATAGGTTCCATAATTTTTAAGATAGGTGTTGGTGAATTATTTCTTTCGCCCGGGCAACAACCAGGGGCCTTAGATCTACTAATTCTGGAGTTAATCGCCTAATCCCAAAATTAAAATCATTACCTACCACGGTTAAAATTACCGCTTCTACCTGTTTTCCGTAAAGTTGCTCAGTCCAATTTAAAAGTGCCTTGGGATTTAAAAAGTGAACCATAGACACAGGTGCTAAGGGATCTGATTGAACTCTCTCCTCTAAAACTTTTCCCGTATCCCCTTCAGCACTGGCATCAATAAAAATAACCAGTTCACATTTTGAAATATTATCGGCGAGTTCTGGCGTTAGAGTTTGGGTAATGAGGACACTAACCTGAGAAGCAATTGTTCCCTGATCTGCCAAATACTTTTCAATTTCTTCCGCCACAATAGGGCCGAAAGAATCATCTCCCCGCAAAACGCTTCCAAATCCTAAAACTAATACTTTTTTATCAATCATTAATGACGTTTAACCTCATCGATTAACTCTCCATGGGGAGAGACTAGTTGAATATGCAAAGGCATTTGCCCTAATGCATGGGTGGCACAACTGAGACATGGATCATAGCAACGAATTACCGCCTCAACTCGGTTGAGCATTCCCTCTTCTAATTTATTACCATCAACGTAATGTTGCGCTACTTGAAGCACACCTTTATTCATCGCTAGATTATTATGTCCTGTTGCGATAATTAAGTTACACCAGGAAATATTGCCATTTTCATCTGCCTTATAATGATGAATTAATGTTCCTCTTGGTGCTTCAGAAATACCAATTCCTTGTGGATTATTGGCGCCACCACGGGCCCGCACTCGGGGATCTAAAATATAATCTAGCTCGATGATCTCCTGCATTTTTTCAATACAAAAAACAATCTCGATAAGTCTTGCATAATGATAGTGAAAAGAGGAACTAATAGGGCCTTTTTGCATACTTCTAAATTCTTGAAGTTCTTGATCGGCCTGTGGAGTTCCCGCTTTGTTACATACATTCAATCTCGCAAGAGGCCCTACTCGGTACATTCCACCTGGATAACCAAGTTCTTTGTAGTAGGGGAATTTCATATAGGTAAAATCCTCTGCTGCTTCTCCAATGTATTTCTCATAGTCTTTTTGATGAATTTGATCCTGAATAATTTTTCCATTCTCATCAACGATTCTAAGTTTTCCATGATAGTGCTCAAGATTTCCTTCTTCGTTGACGAGTCCCATATAAAGAGAGGGGAAGTTTCCAAAGGATTCTATTTCTTCATTAAAGTTTTTAAGCATTTTTTTGTAGAGAGTTAAGGTTTTCATAGCGATTGTTTTTGCTTCAGGTAGCCATCCTGCAATAGTGTCTCTTTTTTCTTTAGTAAGAGGTTCATTTACGCCACCAGGAACCATCCAGGGGGCATGAATTTTTTTACCGCCAAGAAGTTCGATGATGGATTGACCTATTTGCCTAAGCCTAATCCCATCTCTAGCAAGATCAGGTTGTTTAACAATTACGCCAAATATATTTCTAGATTTGGGATCACTATTCCAACCAAGCAGCATATCTGGAGATGAGAGGTGAAAAAAGGATAGAGCGTGTGATTGAGCGATTTGCGCACAGTTCATAAGCCTTCGCAGCTCAGTTGCAGTCTCGGGAATTTTAATTCTCATCAGGGCATCACATGCTTTTGATCCCGCCACAAAATGAGATACGGGGCAAATGCCACAGGTTCTAGCAGTAATTGCAGGCATTTCAGGGAAAGGCCTTCCTTCACAAAATTTCTCAAAGCCCCGCATTTGAGTAACATGAAACAGCGCCTCGTTAACCGTTCCGGCATCATCTAATTTAAGCGTTATCTTAGCATGTCCTTCAATTCTCGTTACCGGATCAATCAGTATTGTTCGACTCATCTTTTAAGCTCCAAATCTTGTCATAGTGGTAGGATCAGGTGTCCTACCCGCTAGAAGTTCAGTTAAAACATAATAAATTGTATCCGCTGAGGGCGGGCAACCTTGGACAAAAAGGTCTACTGGAACTACTTGGTGAACTGGTTTAACGGTTTCAAGGAGGGCAGGAACGCCTTCTCCAACGGGATCAATGGGGTGCTCGGTTACATTTTCATGATAGGCGCGGTCAAAACACTCCCGAACACTAAATTTATTTCTCATCGCTGGAACATTTCCATTAATTGCACAATCTCCAAGTGAGATTAAAAATTTACAGGACTTCCTAAATTTCAGGGCCTTTTTTAAATCATCTTCATTGCTAACCGCACCTTCAATAATTCCCAAGTCTACTGATTCTGGAAGTTCTTTAACATCAACAAAGGGACTGTAAACAAATTCAATTTTTTCCGCTATTTCAATAAGCCTTTCATCCATATCTAAAAAAGACATGTGGCATCCAGAACATCCATCTAACCACACGGTGGCAACTGTAACTTTGCTCATTTATTGACCTCTCATTTGTAGTAGATGTTCTAAAAAATTAACTTTCTTAATTTGTTCATTTACGGCATTTCCCTTATTGACGAGAGAGCCTGTGGGACAAACCTGAACACATTTTCCGCAACTAGTGCAGGAATCACTTTCCCCCCAAGGAGTTCCCAAGTCTGATATAATATGGGAATCGACTCCCCTCCCCGCGACCGCCCAGGTTTGTGCTCCTTCAATTTCACTACACACACGAACACAACGAGTACAAAGGATACAACGGTCTTGGTCAAGACCAAAATGTTCGTGAGTTGAGTCCATTGGCATATTTTGATTTAAATAAGGCAAACGAACATGATCCATTTTCATTTCTTGTGCTTTATCTTGTAATTCACAATGACCGTTACTAACACAAACACTGCAAGTGTGATTTCCTTCTGCGTAAAGCATCTCTAAAATCATCTTGCGATAGCTTTCAAGTTTACCGGTAGTGGTCGTTACCACCATTCCCTCAGTTACATGAGTAGTACAAGAACTTAAAGGCCTTGGCGCTCCCTCCACATCCACAACGCATATTCGACATCCTCCCCAAGGGGTGAGTCCTTCTAAAAAACACATGGTGGGAATATTAATTTTATGCGCCTTGGCCACATCAAGAATTGTTTGATCACTTGAGGCGCCAACTTCTTGTCCATCAATAGTTAATGTTAGAACACTCATAAAATTTCCTATTGGTTTACCTGGGGTTGTTCTTGTTTTTGAATTAGATTGTCATACTCATGTCTAAAGTATTTTAAAGTAGAGAGCACTGGATTAGGAGCTGTCTGCCCTAATCCGCAAAGACTAGTCTGCCCAACCATGTCACACAATTCTTCTAAAAGAGATAAATCAGCTTCAGTACCTGTCCCTTTAGCAATGCGATCAAGGATATCATGCATGTGAACGGTACCAACTCTACAAGGGGTACATTTTCCACATGATTCACTTTTACAAAACTCCATAAAATAGCGAGCTACTTCCACCATTTTAGAAGTCTCATCCATAATAATCATTCCGCCGGAACCCATAATTGATCCGGCCTCACGTAAACTTTCATAGCTAACATGAAGGTCTAGTAAGTCTTCAGGAATACAACCACCAGAAGGACCTCCAGTTTGTACCGCTTTAAATTTCAGTCCTTCGGGAACTCCCCCACCAATATCAAAAATAATATCTCTGAGTTTAAATCCCATAGGAACTTCAATCAGGCCGGTGTTTTCAATTTTACCCGCGAGAGCAAAGACTTTGGTTCCCTTTGATTTTTCAGTACCAATTGAGGCATACCATGCTCCACCTTTACGAAGTATGGGAGCAATATTGGCAAAAGTTTCAACATTGTTAATAAGTGTTGGTTTTCCCCAAAGGCCTACTTCAGCGGGATAGGGAGGTCTCGGAGTTGGCTGTCCTCTTTTTCCTTCAATGGAAGCAATCAGAGCAGTCTCTTCTCCACAGACAAAAGCACCTGCCCCCAGCCTGATATCAACTTCAAAATTAAAGCTAGTGCCAGAAATATTTTGGCCTAGAAATCCCTTAGATCTGGCCTTACGAATCGCTCGCTTTAATCTTTCAATGGCCAGAGGATACTCGGCCCTGACATAAATATAACCTCGAGATGCTCCAACAGCGTAAGCTGCTATGGCCATTCCTTCAATGATTCGATGGGGATCACTTTCTAGAACTGCTCGATCCATAAAGGCGCCAGGATCTCCTTCATCAGCATTGCAAATCACATATTTTAAATCGCTCCGTGCTTTATTCACTGTCGCCCATTTTAGACCTGTGGGATAACCACCGCCTCCTCTACCGCGAAGTCCAGAGTCCATCATTTCTCTAACTACTTCCTCGGGCCCATATTCATTCAAGACCTTGAGCAAGGCCTGGTAACCATCTTTTTCTATGTAGTCTTCAATAACTTCAGGATCGATTTCCCCTGAATTTTCTAAAACAATTTTTTGTTGATGTTTAAAAAATGGTTGATCTAGAGAACACTGAGGAAGTTTTGCTGCCTCTTTCTTACAGGTCGCATTGAAAAGAGTTTCTACATCTTCAGCTTTAACAGATTCATAAAGGATTTGCTTATTAGTATCAACTGTTACTGAAACTAAAGGGCCTTTAGAACAAAGACCTAGGCATCCCACGCCTTTAACTTGGCATTTTTCATCCATTTTTTCTCTCATAGCGTCTTTTATTTGATCACTTTTAAGAGATTTACAACTGGCGGCCACACAAACCTTTATGTAACTATCAAAGGATTGATTGTATTTTTTTTGTTTTTCTTTAATTTCATTTAATTCATCTAAATTCATTAGACCATCCAACCTGAAAGGGTTTTTAATAAATCATTTTCTTCTACATTACCGATGATTTCACCATCTAAGACTACTGCGGGAGCAAGACTACAGGCACCAATGCAGCGAGTTTCCATTACTGATAACTCACCATCTAAAGTTGTTCCGCCAAGATTGATCTTATATTTATCTTCAATATCGTGAATTAATTGATCTGCTCCCTTGATATAGCAGGCAGTACCGGTGCAAATCACGCAAGTATGTTTCCCTGGGGGTTTTAAATTAAAGTAGTGATAGAAGGTTGCGACTCCATAGACCTTACTTTTAGAAACATTTAGATACTTTGCAACAAAAGCTAAGACATCTCCATCTAAGTAACCAAAAGAATCTTGTGCTGTGTGAAGAGTCTCTATTAGCGCATGGCCTTCATAACCGTTGCGCTTCATGGTTGCGTTTAGGATTTTCCATCTTTTATCATCGGATGGAAAATCAACTTTAGGATTAGTTCGTTTTGCCATTTTGAAACTCCATTTTCAAAAAAAATTTGTCGGCGTTTTGATTTTAAAATGGGATAACTTGATAAGCAATATTTATGAGCAATAAAGCACTTATTTTAAACATTTCAGGAACCGTTCAAGGTATAGGTTTTAGACCTTTTCTCTACAATCTCGCTTCTAATCTCGATTTAAAGGGACATATTAGAAATAATTCTGAAGGAGTGAGTGCCCATTTTGAAGGGGATGAAAAAAAATTAGAAATTCTAATACAAAAGTTAACAAATAATCCCCCACTAAACGCCAACATCGAAGGACTATCTCAAACATGGTCAAAATCCATGGGGATTACAGATCTTTCTATAGGTAAAAGTGAAGTTAAAAATTCTAGTATCATCTCTATTCCACCGGACCTTGCCACTTGTAATAAATGTTTTGACGAATTTACAAATGCCCATAATCGACGATTTAGCTATCCTTTAACTTCCTGCACTCAATGCGGTCCTAGGTATTCAATTACTGAAGAGCTTCCCTTTGATCGCGAGAGAACAAGCTATAAAAATTTTTCCTTATGTAAAGAGTGTCTAGGTGAATATGAAAACCCACAGGACAGAAGATATCACGCGCAAACAACGGGATGTTCAAATTGTGGCCCTAATATTTTCTACCTTCCAAAAGAGTTTAATGTTCATGAGTTTTTACTCTCTGGAAAGATTTTAGGATTAAAAGGGATCGGGGGATTCCAATTAATATGTAACGCTGAAGATTTTAGCGCCATTGAAACATTAAGGGAGAGAAAAAATCGCCCGCACAGGCCCTTGGCGGTGATGGTCAAAAGCTTAGAACTTGTCAGGGAAATCTGTGAAATAACTGTTGAAGAAGAAAAGTTACTTACCTCTCCTATTGCTCCGATTGTAATCCTTCCTATTAAAAAAAACATCCTTCCATCGCTTATATCTCCGGACTCAAACACTGTAGGATTTTTTCTTCCCACCTCTCCTCTTCATCAGATGTTATTTAAAAAAGGGATTAATTATTTAATTGTCACTAGTGCAAATAAAAAAGGTTTCCCCATTGCTACAAAAGCAGAAGAAATCACTGCTCTGGTAGATGGAATTATCTCCCATAATCGTCCGATTATCGCTCGCTGTGATGACTCGGTATACCTGCGATTAGATTTAATCAGACCTGGTCGAGGCATGGCCCCCTTAGTATTTCCTCATGCTAAAAAAATAAAAAAACCGATCTTATCTTTAGGTGCCGATTTAAAGAATACTTTTTGCATTTCTAAAGCAAATAAAAGCTATCTTTCACCTCATATTGGTAATTTATTTAACTTCCCAACTTTTTTAGATCTAAAAAAACAAGTTAGTAACTTTTGTAATTTACTCAAAGTTGATCCTGAAGTTATAGCAGTTGACCTTCACCCTAACTATGTTAGCTCTAATCTCGGGCGAGAAATGGCCCGCCAAAAGGGATTAAAATTAGTTGAAGTTGTTCATCATCATGCCCATGCACTATCTGTAATGGGAGAACATAAACTGGAAGAGGCATATGCTTTAACTTTTGATGGAACAGGTTATGGCCCTGATGGAACTCTTTGGGGGGGAGAACTCCTACACGTTTTCCCTGGTGGTTTTAAAAGATTATCCTCTCTCAAACCTTTTCTTTTACCTGGCGGCGAAGGGGCGATTAAAAATCCTGAAATACAACTTATGGCCCGTTATGTTGAACTCGGTATGGAGATTAATGATAAGTTGCTGAAAAAAATATGTAAAAAAGAGATTAACACCTTTAAGACCTCATCAGTTGGAAGATTGTTTGATCAAATTAGTGCAATGTTAGAAATTCAAAAAGGACCTATTACCTACGAAGGCCAGGCAGCAGTCCGCTTAGAAAGCGTGGCCCAACAATCAAATGATTTGACCTTAAATAGCTTCAATTTCAAAACAACATTTGAAAATGATCTAAAACTAATTGATACCAGTGATTTATTAAAAGAGATGCTTTTTAAAAAAGACAATGGCGCACCGATACCAATGCTTGCTTATCGGTTTCACTACACCATGGCAAAGATTGCTTTAAAAATGTTAGAAGATTTTAAACCATTACCGGTAGTTTTTTGCGGAGGAGTTTTCCAAAATCAACTTTTTTCATCTATGCTTTTAAAAAAATTAAAAGAACGGGGAATAAAGATTTATCGACCTCAAAAAATCCCCACTAATGATGCTGGAATAAGTTTTGGCCAGATCATTTATTGTAGACAACTTTTGGAATAACTATGCACGAGCTTGCCCTGGCAACAGAAATTGTAAAAAATGTATCAAAGCTTGCCCATGAAAATAAAGCTCTAAAAGTAACGGAGCTCCGTTTAGAGTTGGGGGTAATGAGCGGGATAGAACAAGAGGCATTTGATTTTTGTTTTGATATGGCAGCGAAAAACACTATTTTAGAGGGTGCCAAATTATCCGTGAATAAAATCCCTTTAGAAGTCCGATGCCAAAAATGCTTTTCTCTTTCAAGTCCTGAGGTTTTTAATATTGTCTGTGAAAAATGCAAAAGTAATGATGTAGTTATCATTAAGGGAAAAGAACTTAAAATTTTAAATATGGAGGTACAGTAATGTGTAGAGATTGTGGATGTGAAGCAGCTAATGATAAGGCCTTTTTTAACCATCATCACCACGACCACGACCACGACCACCACCACCATCATGAGATAAAAACCATTGATATCGAGCAGGCCATTTTAGCAAAAAATGATGCTCTCGCTGAAAAAAACCGGGAGTATTTTAACCGTCACAATATAAAAGTTTTTAATATTATTAGCTCTCCAGGATCAGGAAAAACTCTTCTTTTAGAAAAAACCTTAAAACACCTTCCTAATATTTCGATTATTATCGGAGATCAGGAAAAAGATTTTGATGCTAAAAGAATTGCCGCTTCTGGAGGAAGAACGATTCAACTAAACACTTATAGTTCTTGCCACTTAAATGCTGAAATGATCAACAAAGAACTGGATAATTTTATTACCCCGGATATTGATCTTCTCATAATAGAGAATGTGGGAAATCTGGTATGTCCTGCTGCTTTTGATTTAGGAGAACATGCCAAAGTGGCAGTTCTCTCGACTCCAGAAGGAGAAGAAAAACCCGTAAAGTATCCTGTTCTTTTTCACACTGCAGATTTAATAATTATCAACAAAATGGATCTTGCACCCATCTTAGAGTGGAACCAGGATAAATGCCTTGATTACATAAGAAAGGTTAATGCCAAGGCGCAGATTATAAAGCTTAGTGCTAAGACGGAAGAAGGACTTGATTCTTGGATAAATTATTTATCTAACAAAAACATGGAAGCACGAGTTCATTAAAATGGAACGTTATAAATGTTTTATTTTAGAAAAGATGCCCGCTAAGTCTTTTTGATCCAGTGTCTCTTTGACTAAAAGTAACTTAGCAGAGGTTTCAAGCAGCTCGCGATTTTTTAATAGAATTTCTTCTGCCTTGACCATGGCACCATCTAAAATGCCTTTTACTGCAAGGTCTATTTCCCTTCCGGTTTCTTCAGAAAATAATCTTTGCTTCACCATTTGAGGCCCTAAAAAAGTAGACTGATCTTTATCATAAACCATATTGCCTAACTTTTCATCCATCCCAAATCTGGTAACCATATCTTTAGCAATGTCGGTTGCCCGAGCTAAATCATCAGAAGCACCAGTAGAAAGATGATGAAAAATAATTTTTTCCGCGGCCCTTCCTCCCATCAAAGTGGCAATTTTATTTTCCAGTTCTTCCTTCTTCATAATATAGCGATCTTCGGTAGGTCTTTGAATGGTATAACCTAGGGCCCCTATTCCTCGGGGTATTATCGAAACTTTATGGATTTCTTCAGACGATGAGATCATTTTTCCAACTAGCGCGTGTCCCATTTCATGATGGGCAACGATTTTTCTTTCAAAGTCATTTAAGAGGCGATTTTTTTTCTCCAGTCCTGCGACAATCCTTTCAATCCCTTCGGTGAAATCTCTTAGCTCTACTGCGTTGGCATTTCTTCGTGTCGCTACCAGGGCCGCTTCATTAACCAGGTTGGCCAGATCGGCCCCGGTAAAACCAGTTGTTAATGCGGCGATTTGTCCAAGCTCCACACCCTCGGCCATTTTTATATTTTTACTGTGAACTGCTAAAATATCACCGCGCCCTTTCTTATCCGGTTTATCTACCAAGATTTGTCGATCAAACCTTCCCGCACGAAGAAGAGCAGCGTCTAAAATTTCAGGCCTATTTGTTGCTGCCAGAAGAACAATTCCACTTCCGGAGTCAAAGCCATCTAATTCAGATAAAAGTTGGTTTAGGGTTTGCTCTTTCTCATCGTGCCCCCCCATAGGATTCATGCCACGTGCTCTTCCTAAGGCATCAAGTTCATCGATAAAAATAATACAAGGTGCTTTTCCCCTTGCTTGTTCAAAAAGATCTCTAACTCTCGCTGCCCCAACTCCTACAAACATTTCAACAAATTCAGAACCACTGATACTAAAAAAGGGGACTTTTGCTTCCCCTGCCACAGCTTTTGCCAGCAGAGTTTTACCAGTCCCCGGAGGGCCTACAAGTAAAACCCCTTTAGGAAGTCTTCCCCCTAAACGGCCATAATTCCCTGCATCTTTTAAAAAATTAATAACCTCCATTAATTCTTCTTTGGCCTCATCAACTCCCGCCACATCCTTAAAAGTAATTTTAGTGTCTGTTTCCAAGTATATTTTGGCCTTAGACTTACCAATAGATAAAAATCCGCCCCCCATATCTTTTCCGGCCATTTTGCGGATAAGAAACAGCCAGATTCCCAGGAAGATTAAAGTAGGAATGATCCACGAGAGAAGATCTCTTAAAATAGTACTTTCAATTTTTTGATTATACTTTATGCCATGTTTTTCTAATTCCTTGGCAAGGTTTATATCAACTCTATTGGTAACAAACAGTCTTTCCTTTCCTTCCTTGTCAGTATGGAGTCCCCTGATATTTTTATCAGTGATAACAATTTCTTTAATTTGTCCGGCCTTTAGTTCACTTTGAAATTGGCTATATGCAATCTGCTGAGTTTGAAATGATTTCATTAAGAAATTCTGAAATAGTAGAACCCCCATGATGGCGAAGAAAATATAGGCAGTATTAATTTTGGTTTGTTTCGTTTTCATAATCTACCTTTCATAATATAAAATTCTCGCAATAAAGAGAAATTTTAAACAAATTCTATTGAAGACTATTAAACAAGGCCGATTTATACAATATAACGCGAACGCAGAGCAATAAACAGTGGAAAATTCCCTCTTATTTTGGTATTAAATAGTTAAACAAAGGGGGGGGAAGATGAAATTAAATCCCAAAAATATTTTAATTGCCGTAGAGATAAACAATCCTTGCAAAGAGTCACTCATTGAATTTTTCAAGGGGAGTGATTTTTCTGATTGTCATGTAACTTTGGCCCATGTTTTTGAAATTCACCAATACATCAATGAGTTCACTCCTTATACTTATCCCCCAGAAGATCAAATCAACACCATTAAAGAAGAAGTTGAGAATCATTTAAAAGTCTGGGAAGGGGATCTCTTCGCTGCAGGTAAAGAACCTTCACAGGTAAGCCGTGTTTGCTTTTTTCATGCCTCTCCGAAAGAAGGTATGATTGATTACATCAATGAGCACAAATTTGACCTAGCGATTGTGGCCACAAGAAAAAAATCTGGTCTAGGCCAAATATTTTCGAGTTCTTTTGCTCAGGCACTTTGTAACTCGGTGGAAACCCCGATATTAGTCTTGAAAGAAAAAAATTCTTAAATTACTATGTCTGCTGATGCCAAAACCTTCATCATAGGTACAACTCTTATCTCCATAGTTGCCTTCTGGTTCAGTGTCGGTGCTTTTAAAGTTATTGAACTCACAGGAATATTTAAAAAATATAAAATCTGGTCTAATAAAAGGACTAAAAAAGGACTTCAACTAAAAGCTGTAAAACTTATCATTTTAAATGAAATTTTTGTCCAAACTCCCGCCCTTGTTGTCTCTTTTTATATGTTTGAATATCTTGGTCTAACTATGACAATGGGAAATTACCCGGGTGTATTTCTTTTCATTTTTCAGATTATTATTTTTATGTTGATAGAAGATACCATGTTTTACTGGATTCACCGGTTACTTCACCAAAAGACCTTATTTAGGAAAATTCATCATATCCACCACCGTTTTAATATTAACTCGGCCGTGGCCTCTCAATATGCTCATCCTGTAGAGTTTTTAATCTGTGATTTAGTTCCTGTTATTACAGGGCCTGCACTTTTATTAATATTAGGACTTCCGGTTCACATCATTACTCTCTGGATCTGGATGGTAATTAGAATTTGGGAATCAGTGGATGCTCATTCAGGTTACAATCTCCCCTTTTGGTTTCCTCACAAATTAATATATGGGGGGGGGTCTATTCCTCATGATCTTCATCATTCAAAAAACAAGGGTAGTTTTGCTACTTTTTTTGAGCACTGGGATAAGTTATTTAAAACTCATGTGAAATAGTTAGTCATCTTTTTTTAGCACTTGAGTTGTCATGATTAGATCGTGTAGTGCCTTTTTATCACTTCTAAGAGCGGCCATAATAAAACCAATACCAAAGATCATCGCCGAACAAAACTTCCCTATGGTCTCTCTAAAAAAGCTTCTCAAATAGCTTAAATTTTGACCTGTTTCGGTATTGATAACGGTCAAATCCAGTGCCAACTTTCCGGGGGTTCCACCTTTATTTTTATAGAACCATCCATAATAGAGAAAGATTGCTAACAATGAAAAAAGGCCATTTATGACAACATTAAAATATGTTGTGGTATCAAATTGTGCGGTATTTAGATGATATGGAGTGGGAAACATCCTATTTATCGGCCAATGGACAATGCTTAAGATCACACCATCTATTATAGTTGCCACGAGCCTTACCCAAAAACCTGCAGGCCTTACTTTTCGCTGCTCAATTAATTCTGTTTCCATAACTAATCTCCTGACTAGCTACATCGGTTTTAAAAATATTTATCTTAATTTTATTTAGGGACAAAAAAGGCCGGTAAAAACCGGCCTTTAAATATTGCAAATAGTCTTTATATATTAAAATCTGCTTCCAACTGAGCGAATTTCAGGAAGTCGACCTATTATCCCTCCGCTGAATCCATTTTCTTCTTTATCTGTTTCCCAAAACTTCAATGTTCTATGAAAATCTCTTTTATCTTCCCTATTGCTACTTAAAATATCTAAGTACTTATCTCTCATTGTTGTATCAATAGAAGGATTAAAGTGATTATCAAGTCCTTCTAATCCACCGCCATCACCATTTGATTTGCCCTTACCAATTATTGTGTCTCCAACCATAGATCCATCTCCAAAAGAACCAGTAAAATCATCTGAATAAATATTATTCAAAAACATATCTCTTTCAAAGTTCATTGATCGTCCACCACCTATGCCGGTAAAGTCACCACCAAATGCTGAAAAAGATAGAATATAAAGTGTAATTAAAGTTGTTTTTTTCATTATTGTACCTCCCTTTTAATAGAGTCATTTATTTTTTTAAAAGAAAGTCGCTCACCAAATGCCATAAGTTGATAAGGTATACCATCTTCTGTCTTGTACTTATTCATTTTTTCATAACACTTAATAAAAAACTCTGTAGTATCAGCTGCTAATTCTTGGGCAATTGAAACTGGGATTGTCTCTTGGTAACCATAAAAGGAATTCATTCCTAGATGTGCTTCTTCGGTCTTTAGAAAGGTTGGAATGATTTCTGCCAGGTATTTTGTGGAAAAATCTGGATCCAGTCGAATATTCTTTTTAGTTCTGCTATATCTTCCATTTTCTTTTAACTCAATAATATGAGCATTAATTAAGTCATTGATTTTTTTCTTTCCGAAAACACCATGTGAATAAATTAATTCATCATTAATAAGTTCATCAGGGATATCCGCTTTTTTAATTACGATATTACCCAAAGTAGAAATAATTTCTTCTTCTGTCGATCCAGCCTCTGTTCCACAAAGTGAAAAGACAATATAAGAATAAAAATCATTGATCACGCTTTCATCAAATTCTTTAAGTTCAGGGTCTATAAACAACTCATTTTTAAATGAATGAGAAAAACTATTTTCTAAAAATTCTTTTATTTCACCACCAAAAAACAGTGCCACTTCTTGGATTTTATTTCTCCCTGATACTTTTGAAAGGACACTCAAAAGTTTATTTGGATCTGGGTGCTTAGAATTGATTCCATTGAGCCATCTCCAAACAGTTACTTTGGAGGTTTGGGTTCCTTGAACTAGGTCTTCAAGCTTATCCCTGTGCTTTTCTAATATGGGAGAGAGTTCTTGATAAAAAGTTTGAACTGATTCCACTATTTTCTCCTTTCCTTAAAATTAGTCCAGATGATATGATATCTGGAAAAATTCTCAAGGTTAAAACAGATAGATGGTTAAAATTACAGATGTTATATCTTGAAATTCTAACCACTTACCAAAATTATTTAATATCTATCCCTTATTTTTTCATGAACTGTTTCACTGGGGGTGCAAATATCCGGGGATAAGATAGTACAGCGAGCGTGAAGGGCATTGCCTCCTAATAAAAATAGAATAAAAATAAGTAACTTCATACATTCTCCTTTTGTGTGATTTAGGAAATATAAGGTGTCCCTCACTTCTTCAAGGAGCATTTCTCTTGAAATGGGGTGCTTCGAAATATTAAGGACTTGGATTGCTGTGGCGTTTCACATGAAATAGAGGGGATAAGAAGTTTCAATTTAAAAATTTAGCATTGCCTGGTCCTTTAAATCAGTTTTAGAATTTAATGATTATGAATAAAAAATTGTTGGGTCTTTTCTTTTTCGTTATTTTGGCCGTTGTTTTTTTTCTAGCATACCCCCTTAGCAAGAAAGAAAACCTTCCCCCCCCTATTTTTGTTGAAGTAACAAAGGAAAAGACCTTAACAAAACCCAAGAAGATTCTTGATTTGGCCAAGGACAGGCCTTCCAAGAAACTTAAAAGGGAAGATAAATCTAACCCTTGTAGTGAGCTTGTTACTCTTTTCTCAGATATTGCCTATAATGAGATTACTGAAAATATTAAATTGATTATAGCATTTGGATCGCAAACAAGTTGCCAAGATGAAATTAAAAACACCCTAAAAGGCACAGTTATTGAGGCGATGAGTGAAAAGTGTTTCAAGAGCGCTAAGATTTTAAAATCAAAACAATGTGAGAAGTTTTTAATTAATTTTCGTGCCTGGGCCATTAACTCTAGTTTTCCTGATGATAATTTAGCGGGCCTTGATGACACTGTTTTAATTAATAAATTTCTCTGGAACTTTAGTAACAACCCTGGATTTAAACTCGATAAGCTAGATAAGAGTTTAACTATGATAGATGAATTAATTTCAAGAAGACCTGACTTTTTTGCCGCTTATAAGGCAAAGCTCATCCCCCTCTTTATAAAAGAAATCAAGCATGAACAAGATATGCAAGAAGACCTGGCCTCTACCTTAGAGGCCTTACATTCACTTGCTAGTGATGAACAGGTTGATGAATTCCCTATTGTTCTCAACCTTAATAAAAAAAATATCGATGAAGAAAAAATAAGAGTTCATATAGATGACTTTATAAAAAAGCACCCCGACTCTTCTCGAGGGTATTACTATTTAGCGGCGATTGATTGGAAAAAAAATAAGAATTTAGATGAGACAAAAAAACTACTAAAAAAGGCGCTAAAAATAAATCCCAAAGATCCGTTTATAAAAGAAACCTTGAAATCCATAAAAAATTCAAAAAATAAAAAACCAAGTTTTTATTTTTCTATAGAATTTAATATGGGAGACCTTTAAAGTTCACGTGAAACATTTCATCTGAAATGAGTTTTGACTGCTAATTATCTCCTAACGCATACAAAGGAGAAAATCATGCGCACAACTTTTTATCTCTTATTTCTACTTGTAAACATTGGCCCGGTAAATGCCTATTCCTGTCTTCCACCCGAGTTAGGGGTAGGAGGTTGCAACCCGAAATACTTTACTATGCCTCAAATGGAAGACGCTATTCATGGCCTTAAAGGTCTAACAACAGAAGGAAAAAGTTTCATCTATAGTGAGTTATTAAAAAAAAGAAAAATGACTTATTTTACTTTAAACTTAAAGATCTTCTCAGAAGAATTATGTCAAAAAAGTAGATCTCAAGACATAGACCTTTTTAATAATGGACACTGTCCCGCTGAACTTTTGAGTTATTCTTTATATCCAGGAAGTAATATCCCAAAATTGGATGGATCCATAGAAGTAGATGTTAAAATTGGACCTGGTGGAAAATTTGAAAGTGCAACCTTCGGAGGGAGTCTTAATTTTTAAAATTTAAGGGGAGGCAACTCCCCTTTCTTAAAGTTTACCCTTAGTGGCCCCAATCGCACTTGAAACAATCCACTCACCACTATCGTTTATCCATGCAGCAGAATAAGGCCCTACCTCTTGATTGGTCAAAACTTGTTTCCCATTCACGTAAGCACCTAGCAGGCTTGAAACAATCCAATCTCCATTTTCGTTGAGATGAGCTCCTACAAATGGACCTACTTGATTGGTATCGAGAACTTGTTTCCCATTTAAAAATGCTCCGAAAAGGGATGCTACTAGCCAATCACCTTTTTCATTTATAAAAGCTGTTGCGAAGTTCCCCACGAATTCATTTTCAAGAACCATTTCCCCATTTACATAGACGCCCAATTGAGAGGCTACAATCCAGTCGCCATTATTGTTAATTGCCGTACTTGAATATTTACCTACTTCAGTATTTTCGAGTGTCAGTTCATTGCTCTGGCAATTAAAAGAGAATAAAACTAATAAAATTAAGAACTTTTTCATATTCCTACCTTAATGGTTTGAGGGACTCCCATCTCAAATAATAACGAGAATCCTGGCTTTTCCTACATTTATTCTTCTGTCGAAAATTTTTGCCTGCAAAAGTTTTTGTATATCCTGATTTGAAGTGCTTTACCGTGACCGATCTTAGATCCCAATCTGCCCAACTCGAAAATTTCTTTTTAGAACGTAGTTTACATTCCTCTTTATCTTCTCCCATGGTCTTGACCCTAATTTGCAGGCCATCAAGTTCTTCCCTATTTAACTCTGATGCCCAAAACATAAAACAATCCATTTCAGATGAGCTCGGTCCAGCATAGAGTTTAAAGGATTTTGATGGTTTATTATCTGTAACGGTTCTAATTTCAAGACCTGATATATCCACATTTTTTCCAGATTTAAAACAAAATTGAACCCTTTCATCATTTTTTATAAAAGGAACTATTTCAGATTGTAAGGGGTAGTATCTTTTTAAAAAATGTTTCACCTCACTTTCACAGCTCCATTTATCTCTAAAGCAGCTCACCTTAGCATCTTTTATATATTGTAAATTTTGCTTCATTCTAAAGGTATACATTTTAATTAGCTTAAAAAAATCAGGTGCTAAAAGCAGCTTCGACTCCCTCGCGAAATCCTGTATTTTTTTAACTTCATCTAAAACCTGGTTTCTTTTTTCTTCTAAAACTTTAAATTGAAGAGAGGTATCCAAATCATCGTCACAATCCAAATGAACCGGTCTTTGTCCTGGGGAAAGCTTACAATATGAAGTTGTTACATAAGAAAGAGGTGCTGCGGTTACTGGAAGATTAATAACTCCACTTCCACTAGCATCTCTAAAATAAGGATCAAATTGTTCGACAAAAGTTCTAGAAAAATAAGTAACAATATTTGAGATTAGTACTTTACAGCCTTCTAACTTGGCTATCACACAACTAGCAACACCAGTGCCTAAACCAAAAATGGAATTAATTCTCGCAGGAAAGCCACCTCTTTGAGTGCCAGAGACCGATAACTTGATCTTTAATTCAGTTAATTTTTTTAATTTAGAAATAGCTGCCTCAAAAGTTCCAATATCCATCATTCCTATAGACCAATCAGCATTAAATTCATTTGAATTCTCTATGCCTTCTGCTTCAACTTTAACTGTTACAGTGCCTTCCCCACCTTTATTTATCCGAGTAACAAATTCATCTCCACAGACTTGCTCAAAAAGATGTGGATTTGTTTTAGATAATTCACGGGCCTCTTCAGTTAATTTACTAGGGCCCTCTAAAATTTCACTGCCCATAAAAACTGTAGTTTTATAGACTGCCAAGGAATTTACTCTCACATCAGTGAAAGTATTTAAAAACTCCATCCCAAATCCATAGCTCTCACCAGTTGGTGGTTTTAGCTCAAAACCAAAACTAAAACCAAACTTTTTAACTAAAGTCGTCTGATCAGAATTTTCGTTATAATTGACTCTTCCTTCATTATTAAAGACTCGTCTAATATCATTTTTTTCATCTACTTCAATACAACGAACCCCGGGATCGAAAAAATCAAGTTTACTATTGTAGACCCCTCCGATAATTTGTGGATCTCTAAGGCCTGCGCCTGGGTTTATTGTGGTGGCAAAGGATGTCTGTAAAAAAGTAAAAATTGCTATAAAAAATAAAGTGAAATTTTTCATCAAATTGGCCCATGAGATTGTCTTTAAATAAGGACGATTTTATCCCATGGTGCCTTATTAATTTAAAGACACGCCGCTCTTGCTTTAAATGCTTCGAGTTATTTTGAGCTTTTTAGATGTATTATGTAATCGAATTCCCCTGGAATAGGGATATTTTCTATATACCAGTCGCCATTTTCTTGCTCTTTTTTGGATTTTTCATTTTTTAGATATTTAAGCACTAGTTCATCAGGGCCTATTTTTTCAATCAATGCCCGGCCCTGAAAATCTACAGAGGTATATTCAGTTAAAAAATATTCAATGTAGTCCTTCCCCTCTATTTTTTTATATCGCCATTTAACAGCGTGATCATGCTCATACTTGGAACATTTCTCATTAAATCGGTATAGGAAGTATCCTTCCTGCATATATTCCAATTCATCATCCATCTCGCATTTTTTCTGTGCTGTAATTTCACTCTCCGGATTTTGTAGGTCCTCGTATTTAAGTAGCTTCCATTTTTTAGCGCCTGTTGCTCCTGTTAGATGACTAATAATAGTTTTCTCATCTAGTGGGATGTCTTTTTTAGAGGTACAGGATGCGAGGAGGAGATAAATTAGAAATATTGCTTTCATATATAAATTTAAACACAGAATATTATTTATGAGAAACCTTAATGATCTTGACTAAACTAGCATGACTTTCTATATTTAATGCATGAAGACAGTAACTAAATTAGTTGTTTTATTTCTGGCCATCACTGGTGCCTCCACTATTTTGATAAATCTATTTGATGTTAGACTTGGATTTGAGAATTTCTGGGATAACCATGGCCTTTTCCTGCTCATCTTTATTACTCTCTTTCCTCGACTTACACTTTTATTATCTAGTATCCCCTTTGGTGGATTTTTTTGGTGGCTTGGTTTTTTATTTGCTCCTAGGTTTTTAATTTCCATTCTGGCGACTATCTTTTACTGGAATCAAAACCCCATACTAGTCCTGGCCTCATGGCTTGTGGCCATTGGGGGCGAATCTGGTGAGAAGTATTGGGTTACAAAAAGAACGGTCTACCACTACAAACAGCGTGTGGGAGACCGTAAAGAGGTATTTGAAGCGGATTTTAAAAGAAGGCCTTAAACTTACTTAATCCTTTGACAAAAAACTTGAATTTCCTTTTTCAAAGTATTTGGCCTAAAAACCATTTTAACTTGTTTTTGCTTCATGGCCTTCATTGCTACTTTTTCAGTATGCTTATTGAGTTGGCTTCTAGAGGACTTAACCCCACTATGATAGTCTCGAATTGAAATTACACTTTTTCCATGCATATTGTGATCTATTGTGAGAAAGATCTCATCGAGACCATTTAAAATCGACATTCGCGATGTAACTTTTTGTCCAGGATTTAAATAAAATGTAGTTTTATCCATAAGTTCATTATCTAGTTTTACTTGGCAGGCAATTATCCTAAATTTTTGTGCAGCGTAGGTCCCATAAGAAAATAAAAGAGCTAGTAGAATCATCGAGGTTTTCATAAATATCTCCAAAATTAGTTCATGATCAATCTCCTCGGTCTTTATGTTTTATTGTTTAAATAATTTCGAGAACTGTCATTGCCCTTCTAGGACCTCTTTCAGGGCCATATAAAATTACTGGAGTCCCTTTAAATCTAATTTGTTTTCCATCATAGGATCTCGCCTCTTCTTCTAATTTCTCTGGAATGATTAGATCAAAAATACCTTCTTGGGTTTCAAGTTCTACTCCAGTGGTTTCCCCACCTATGGCCATAATGCCAAAATTAATAATTCCGGAAAAAGTTTTAACAATTTTCTTATTTTTAGCAGGTCTTAAAAAAGAGATAACTAAATTTTCTGCATTGACCTGGGAACCCACCATGATTTCACTTATTTCGGTTTTAGGTAAAAAACAACGAACTGTTTCTGAGGCCCTACGGTGTATGTTTAAAGCGCTAAGATATAGAAAATAATCATTACTACGATGCTTTAACTTGTAAGAAACTGGCCCTAGTTCATCCAGACAACCATAGAGGGTAAAACGTAACTTTAATCTTTTAAACTCTTCCAATCGACAATGCTTATGACAAACTTCCTTGAAAATACTTTTTATTTCTAATACTTCAACATGATCAAGAGGTGATAGTCCTGTGGCATCCTCCGGAAGAGGAACCGTACCTGCAAAAGTTGAAGTGGAAATGAGAAGAATCAAGACCCAAATTTTCATGATATTCCCCCTATATTGTTAAGGATGAAATATCAGTATCGGCCACCTAAGGCCAATAGATTAGCTAAATTTTATTTAATCTTTTTTTCTTAAGCGGCAAAAGACGCCAAAAAGAGATCTTTCAATCTGTCAGAAATCTCATCTTTCTTTAAATTGATATAGTTTTTATTCACTATATCGTAGACTATATTTTTCATCCCATTACGCTTTAAATTTTTGTTTAAAATTCCTTTAAAACTAGATTCCACGATAAAAATCACGTTATCACATTGATTTCCCTTTCTCGCCTTATCTAGTTCGTGGACTATATGTTTACCAAAAATTTCAGCATTGTGTTCTTTGGTATTTTGGGATTTGGTTAAACTAGAAGTATTAGCGCTGCCCTTGTATCGACTTTTGGTTACGCCAGGTCTATCTGAGTCTAGTTCCTCATTTCTCATTTTTCCTTCAGGTTGCTCAATAGTTTTTAAAAGAGTTAGTTTTGGACCTTTTCTATTAAGTTCAAAAATTTTGGCCTCGGATCTGCCTGCGACTACTACCCAGTTTTTACTCATTAGGATTCTCCTATTTTGTTGGAGGTTCTTTAATCTTACCCGACTTATTGCGTCGGGGTTGTTTTTTTTTTATATAAATAAAACTTATTTATTCTTATGTAATTTCATATAATTAAAAAAAGGGGAATCTTATGGAAATGGCCATCGAAAAAATAGCAGCAATTTTTTATTTAATTATGGGGATTTCCCTGATGGTTCGACCTACAATTTGGCTTAACTATATTGATGAAATAAGAAAAGAAAAACCAACTCCAAATGCCTATGCTTTAGTCCACCTTCTCTTGGGATTATTCATAATTGTATTTCATAATATTTGGGTAATGAGTCCAACCGTTATAATCACCTTTGTTGGGTGGGCCGTCGTGGTAAAAATGGTCATCTTTTTATTATTTCCAAAATTTTTAATTGGGCTTTTACCTAAAAGTAAAAACTTGCATACAATGGCAAGGATTGAAGGAATCATATTCTCTATTTTGATGTTTTGGGTTTTATATCGAAACTACAGTGTTGTAGATTTATAATTCAATACGCTTCCCACGCCTCTGAGCCTATTTTATTTAGTTTACCTATTTAACAACTCATTTTTAATGAAAGCTTTCCGATCAGTTATACAAGGTAAGCTATGAAAATTACAATTTTTTTTATTGTATCCACTCTTTTATTTTCTTGTTCTGAGAAATCTTCACAAGTCTCCCGAGTTCCGGCCAGTCTGACTTTAAATATAACGAAAATAGAACAAGTAAAACTTTTAAAAGAAGAAAAAAAATCTATTGCACTAATTATTGAATTCAAAAGAAAACCAAATAATATACAAAAGAAATTAATTACAGGACTTGTTAGATCATCAACGATTGATCTTTTTGATAATTTTCCAAGTGATTATTTCTCTAGGCTTTATAGGCTTGAATTCCTAGGCAACAATGAAATACAAGAAAAACTGATCGAACAAATAAAAGACTTCCGCTTTATAACAAGTGTTGAAAGGGTTTACCAAATAGAGTCCCTTTCTATAAAGACGTCCCCTGACTCGTCCCCTTTAACTAACGACCTCTTTTTCCCTTATCTGTGGGGTCTGGTTAACTCAGGACAAAAGGTGTTTAAGGATATTGATGATATTCATCTGCAAGAGCTTCAAGGAAAAAAAGGTGTTGATATTGGTTGGCAAGAAGCTAAAGATGATATTCCAAATCTAATCGGCAACGAAATTATTGTGGCCGTCATGGATTCTGGAATTGACTATGAACACCCTGATTTAAAAGATGCTATTTTTAAAAATATGGTTGAATGTAATAACCTAGGTAAACCTCCCTTTAGGCCAAAAGAAGATAAAGATAATAACGGGTATAAAGGTGACTGTGTCGGCTGGAACTTTACGGCAAAAGAAAAGGAAGGAAACAACAGGCCAAATGATGATATTGGACATGGAACCCATGTAGCAGGAATCATTGCTTCCACTCCTAACAATAAAATTGGTGTGGCAGGATTATCAGACAAGTTGAAAATCCTACCAATTAAAGTTTTGGCCAAGACCAAGCGTGGAAGAAGAAAAAAGACTAGTGGAACCCTTACCGAAAAAGTTGCCAAGGGTATTCTTTATGCCATTAAATCTGGGGCGAAAGTTATCAACTTAAGTCTTGGCTGGCCTTTAATACTTGATACTAAATATTTAAGAGAGACTTTTAAAACCGCACTAAAAGGAAATATTACAATAGTTGCGGCCGCGGGTAACAACAATAATAACTCTCCAATATTTCCTTGTGCCTACAAGGGAGTTATTTGTGTCGGCTCAGTTAGTGTAAATGGAAGGATTTCTAACTTCTCCAATTACGGAGGTTATGTTGATATTTTAGCTCCTGGGGATAATATCCTATCAACATTCCCTAAAACAAAAGATCCTGATTTTTTCTCAGTAAAAGGTTATGAAATTAAAAATGGGACAAGTCAGGCCTCCCCTTTTATTGCAGGAATGGCAGGTGTTTTAAAAAGCATATATCCTGAAATCTCAGAAGATGAGCTTAAAGCTCGGATTTTTCTAGGGGCCCGAAAAGTTAATGAATTCTTTTTTGAAAAAACTAAATATGCCTCCCACGGATTGGCCCATTTAGGTAATTCAATTAATATCTCTGAAAGGCCTCTAGTAAAACCTATATTAAAAGGCGTCAACTCCATCGCACTAAAAGCATCAAAATTGTCCCTTCCAATAGAGATAAAAAGTTTTTGGGGAAAGGCGCAAAACATAAATGTTAAAATAATTCCCCTAGCAAAGCATATCGTTTTAAAAAAGAAGAACTTTGTCATAGAGGAAATGAACGGTGGCGAATCTAAAATCTTAGATGTTGTCGGCAATGTTACTGATACTAAAAAAGATCATAATTTCGAATTCTTAGTAGAGGTCACTGTTGATAAGAAAGTTTCAACTTATAAACATATTATTAAATTAGTTAAAGATATCAGTAGTGAAAAATCCGTTATCTCTTTAAAATTCGAAGGTATGACTTTTGATAAAAAGAAACTTATAAAAAAAGGGAAGTATCACTTTCCATTATTAAAAACTGCTACTGATCCTTTATTCCAATCACCAAACCCGATCTATTATTATGGAGAAAAATTAGATCAAGGTTTTGAACTTACTCTCTTTAAAAATGAAGGACGTTCTTTCAAGGCACAGAAAGTAAAACCTTTCATCCCTAATGCCTTAAACGTTTTATCCTTTATCGTGATTGATATAAATTATGATGGAAAGTTTGATTTATTCACCCGATCTCTGGCCAAAGATGATAAGGGCCAATACCTAGTTTACTCATTTTTTGACAGTGATGGACTTCCTCTATTTGGAGAAAATTCTCATTTTAGGTTTGAGCCTAAATCCGTCATTTTAAATCTTAGAAAAATAAACTTTATTAACTTTATCCCTTTTAAACATGAAAAACTTGGAAAGATTGCAGTTCCTATATTTTTAGATCAGGGCCGGATCCCTGAGGAGGATCAAAACCCTGATCCTTGGATTACTAAAGACTATCGAAAGGCCTTTCATTTTTTCTATTTTGAACCAGTGATCAAAGATGGTATCGCCTCTTTTAGAACTAGGATTTTTGATAATTATAAATTCTTAAAAGATATTAAAAAGAAGCTTAAATTAGCATTTAATGACAATATTTTTTTACTCTCTCTAATACCTCAATCGCTACAAGACCATAAAGAAGGGAAGGCCCAAGCAATCATAGCTGTGGGTAAAAATTTCTTTACCACCTCACATCTTTTGGATTTAAAACCTAAAAAAGAAATAAACCTGAGAAAACTAGACACTAAAGGCGTCCACTTTGAAGGCTCCGCTTATTTTCCTATAACAAACCTTGGTAGATCTGAAAATCAATTCCGAAATGGACTTTCCATTATTGGACAATATGATGAATCTAGAATCCGTATGAGTGAGCTCTATGGAGATAAAAAGTTGATGACCCATTCCGTAGTTTATTCTCAAAATAAGCTGACGGATCATATTTTAGGGGCCATGGCATCTTATAAAAAAGGTGATAAGAGTTACTCTTTTTTTCAAACCAAAGGACACCTGAAAGTACATATTTATGAGAGAGGGAAAAAAAATAAAATAAACAAAAGGCCTATTAACCGATTTAGTTTTATTCCTGGAGAAGTTTTCACTGAAACCTTCTATCCCATCATTAGAGGTAAAGGAAAAACTGCCTTCCCTGCCCTTTATGTAGACACTACCCAAATTAGTAGAAGTGATGTCTATATTCTGACCTTAAATAAAGACAATAAATTAGTTTCACCAATTGATTACAATTTAAGAATCCCAGATAATTGTAAATCTATGAATCCCGTTCCCTTTGGGCCTAAAGGTTTTTTTTCTTTTTCCATTCTTTGCCAAAATAAAGGAGAAGAGAAATCCTGGTCAATGAAATTTCTGGAGATTAAATAACATGAGGTATACCTTACTAGTACTATTAATATTGTTCACCTCTTGTAGCAATTACAATCCTGGAAGAGGCCCTACAAACACAGTAGAATTTGATCGCGGATTAATTCCTACAGAATATGGATCACGACCTGCTACTGATCTAATGTATGACGGAGAACTTCTCCTTCCTGATGACGCTCATAATCTTTATTTGGAAAGCGAAGGTGAATTTGACCTCTCAAAACTCAACCCAGATGATACCAGTATCTTATGGAAAAATACTCCTGCTAAGGCCTATAACTCAAAAGATGATATGCTCGAAATCGATCCTAAAAGAGTGATGGAATATGAAGATATGGTTCCTTCGAGAACTGGAAGGTTTCGATATACCGTAAGCCAAACAAATACTGACGGACTTAAAAAAACCTATATCATTATGTCTGGAAAGCAAGTTCACAATATTTTGCTTAGAAAAAACCTACTTAGAAAGCTAGGTTACAAAGTACCGCCAATAAAATATCTTAAAAAAATCAATCTTGTATTTTCTTCTTCAATAGCGAAAGAAGTCTTTTTTAATGACCTATCGAGCGCCACTTTTGGTGATCCGACAAGGTGGATTCCAAAATATGAAGAGCATCGCACTGCCACTGATCGAATGGTTAATGAAAACTTCAAAGAAAATTATGGATCTTTTTTAGACATTGAAAAGAAACAACTCGTAAATGTAGGTAGTGGGAAATGTTTATCAAGAAAGCTAAAAAAAGTTTCAAAGTACCTACGAGAAGGTAAATGTAATAAATTCCTAGGTACCAACTGGATGGTTGAAAAACGAGATAATAACTTAGTGGCCATTAGATCTCCTATTTCAGGAAAATGTCTTGATCTACAAAATATAAGCAAGGTTTCAAAAGCAAGATTTATAGAACATGAATGCCATTATCAGAAGAATCAACTCTTCAAGATGGAAGAGAAAGATGGAAAATTCACCTTAAAAGTACAGCACTCTGGAAAATGTTTACAATTTAGAGGTGGCAAAATCCTAAAAGACAGAGTCGTTCAAAAAACCTGTAAAAATATCGATGCCCAAAAATGGACTTTTAAAAAAATGATCAACAATGATGGCAAGCTTCTTGAGGCTGAGACGATTGAAATGCAAGATGTTATCGCCATGCCATCTCAAGATATTTACTACAACTTAGCACTAGGTTTTTTACCTGATCAGGTTATTAGAGGGAGACGAATTTTAAACTCTCTCCTGGTTCCTTTTTCGCTGGTTTATGTTCCAGAAAGTGTGAACCTCTTTAATTGGCATGCGGGACGAATCATAAACAAACAAATTAAAGTCGAATTTGACTCAGCTGAAAATTTCACCACTACATTTGATGATGCCAAATGGATTACCAGACGAATTTTAAAATTAAAAAGAAAGGATTGGGAGCAAATCGTTTACAACGCTCATTTCCCTTTAGAAGTTCAGATGGTTTTAACTGAAAAACTAATAGCAAGAAGAAACCATTTTAAAAACCTTCTTAGAATTGAAGATAAAAATGTTGATTTCGATCCCAATGTTTCTTATGGAAACACGCTAAAAAAAGGAAAACTCCTCACCGAAAACTGGCCAGGTTATGCTTCTAGGTTTTCCTTTGGCGATCCTGAATCCCCCCTCTCTGGCTCTGAAATTGGTCATTTTATCGGCTCTACCCTTGTCTCTCAGGCCATTGGTGGAGTGATTGAATACGTAGGTTCAACCTGGCTAAACAACAATGCCATGTTAGAAGAGGCCCTAAAAAACAGACAAGAGGAACTCTATTTAAACCAACTTACACATTTTTTTGAAACGGGTGAAATGGGAAAAATACCAGTGGGAGTTTTCGCCTACCCAACCTTTGGTGGAAATATAATTATTTCCAGAAATGTCGTTATCGGCTCTTATCTTGGTACTGATAACAAGGTACAACTTGCTGACGTCCTAGGTTTTAGAATTCATGCTGGAGTTTATGCCCGAGTTGAAGGTATTCCCGCTACCATTCCCGTTTCCGTTTCTGGTAATGCACAGGTAAGTTATTCGAGAACCTACACCCATCTAAGACCGATTCTAAGTTTTAAGGCCTCTTTTAAATACCCTTATAAAAACTTGATTGTACCTTATCTTAAGAGGAAACAAGGTCATATTTTTGAACAAATCTTAAATGGTAAGTTAAAAAATCTTGAAGCAAAGAAGAGACAAAAGGCCATCTCTGATGCCATGGAGGTCTTTAAAAAAGAACTCGGTGTGGGAGAATCGCTGTTGATCTCAGATAATTTAGTTGTTGGAGGTAATGTTAACCTTGGGGCCAGTTTTGCTCAGGTGATTAAATTGACTGGTGGAATTGGAGGAAATAATCTAACTCTTTCGAGACTTCATATTTTAAGATCCGATGAAAACACCATTCAAGTCTATAAAGACCTCGGAAATGTGACTTCTTTAATTTTATCATTTCAATTTAAACCTGTTGTACCAGTTTTAAATATCTCTTTAAATATTTCAAAAGGGTATGCCAAAACAAAATTCTATAAGATCAACATTCAAGCAGATGAAAATAAAAACCCCGATATTATTAAATCCATGACTGCCCTTAAAGGATTATTTCTTCAAAACTCTCTTGAGGCCACAGAAATGATAGAAAAACCTTATATCTTAAAACATAAGTTTCGAGATGTAATTGGAAAAATAGGAATTACTGCTTTTAAATTTTCAGGACTCTCCGGAAAGAATGAAATGGAAATAATCCATCCCGAGGGGGCCAGAAAAAAGTTTTTTCAAAGCACCCAGATCACGAGAAGAGGATTAAACTTTGAAGATTTTGCTGTCGAAGCAATAAATGGAGTTCTAGGTGAATATACTGAATGGGATATCAACTTTTCAGGACTCTCTAGAGGTGGAAGTCCAGGTGACACCTTAGGTGGCTCCGCTTTTTTATTTGGCTCAACTTATGAAGGAGAGCTCATGGACCCCTATAGAGAAGGTATAAGAAAAAAGGGTGGAATTGAAACACCTTTTGGAACCATTTCTCAATCTTATCGAGGCTGGTCTATTACTCGTACAAAGGCCGAAAAAATAATTAACGGCTGGAATGAAAAATACGGTATGGAATTTTATCCCAAGCAAGTACTACAACAAACGAAAAAAATATTTCTATACGAGCTAGCATTAAATATCTTCGTCTATGAAGGTGGGCTCGAACACTTTGCTGGTTTATCGCTAGAACAATTTGAAAAAATTGCAAATAAACATACGGTTGGTAGGGTTAAAAAGCTAAAAGCTCTGAAGATGATCAATACATTTAAACTATTTGAATGGCATTTGGCGCAAAAAAACTATGAAAGCTATGCTAAGTATATGAGAAAGCTTCTCTCTCATATGGACCGCTGGATGGACCTAGAAGGTTTTAAAAAAGTTCTAGGTGGAGATCAAAACTTTTTTATCTATTCAAGAATTCAAGGCTTCAGACATGAAGATGAAGCAGGTGACACAGCTATTTTATCTAACTCCATAGGACAGTTTGGTAGTGCAAAAACCCAAGGTATTATGAACGATATGATGAATAGACTTGGAATGACCTCATCTGAATTTTACGGTTACTGGATCAGAAACCGTTTGTTTTAAGATAGTGCTAAAAAAAATCAGCCCGCCAACGATTTTGCCCATTCTTTTTGTTTTTGGTAGGCGGCCTTTCTCCTCTCGGATTGTTCCTTTTTAATTTTTTCTTTAAACTCTTGGTGTTCTTTAGATAGATGAAGAAGTTTTTTTTGCTTTTTCCGATACTCTTTTAAAAGATCTCGTTGCTCTCTATATATTTTTTTTCGCTGTTCTTTTATCTTTCTTTTAATTTCCATAACTTTCTCCGTAGGAACTTGTTTTTTTTTAAACTCACGGACCTTCATGGCCATTTCCTTATCGCTCTTTTCCTTCAAGGTCTTGAATTTCAGAGCAGTTTTGGTATTTTCTCCAACTTTTTTAGACTTTTTGAATGCTGCTTTTTTTCTCTTTTCTCTCAGCTTTTCAGCTTCGATTTCTTCAATTGATCTAAGTGATTCAATTTGTTCTTCTAAAAGAGGAATGAGTTCCCTATCCGCCAATTCTTGGGGAAGGGAAATCTGCACTCCCTGAACCTCTACTAGATACTCTTTAAGTAGAGTTAAAATGGCCTCATCCGAATCAATCTTGAATCTTTCATAAAAGGAAAGGGACCCCATGCGGTGGACGGCGTACCTTCCAGTTGTGTGGTAGGAGTGAAGTAGAGGCAAGACCCTATAGTCTGAAGGCCTTAAACCTACTCCGGAAGAGTTATCCTTGGAACGCACATGGTGGGCGACTTCCGCTTTTTTTCCTGACACCAAACATCTCCGAGATTTGGCCCATTTTAAATAATTTTGATTTCGATAGTTCATAAATACCTTCCTAGTATTTGTAGCTGCGGATAAGCCCCACAACTATCCCTTGAATTTTAAAATCTCCTCCTCGCACAACAATAGGTTTTAATGCCTCATTGGCGGGGTGAAGTTCAATCCTGTTATTTTTTTTGTGATATCTTTTGACTGTAGCGGCACCATCAACGAGGGCCACAATAGTTTCTCCTGATTTTGCTACTTTTTGTGACCTCACCACAATGATATCCCCATCCATGATACAGTCTTCGATCATAGAGTTTCCTTTCACATTAAGAGCAAAGCATTTGCCTTTAAAGGCCATTGATTCTGGAACCGCGATTAAGTCCTGACCTTGATCATCCCCCACATCAAGAGGTTGTCCTGCAGCGACCTCACCGAGTACAGGAATTTGAATCATTGGCTCTGGCATAGAAGCGAGTTCAAATCCCCTTGAGCTTTTTGATTCCTTTAAAAAACCTGCTTGTTTTATATAGCGAATATAATCTTGTACTGAGCCCTTAGATTTAAGTCCAAAGTGTTTTTGAATTTCGCTATAAGAAGGTGAAACTGATTCTGTTTCTATATAGTTGATAATAAAATCTAAAACTTCTTTTTGTTTTTTAGTCAGATTCATTTCGTAACCCTTGTAGCGCCATCCATACGATTTCCATACTCAGACTTTATCCGTACGGGTTCCGTACGTAAAGACAAAAATCATTCATTTTAACTCTTATTTAATATATCCCAATAATTTCGAACACTTAAGGTTCAATCATTCCTCTGTAAGGCCTAAAAAACAGGTTAAATTCCGGCCACCCCTAGATACTTCCATTATGTCAGGTGATCTCATCAAATCACCCCAGTTGTATTTACTTATCCGGAAGCTCTATAAAAAATATTGCCCATGGGGGTAAATTTCATGAGCAAACAATCTTGGAAATTTATAAAACAAGTTGATTTGGCGAAGTGAAATATATATGATCGATCAAGTATGCTATACAAACTTATTATATTTTTAGTGCTATTTTCTTTTGTAGGTAGCTTCGCAAGCGAAGTTGGCAGTAACTGCGACTTGGAAACCAGCACCCAAACTGCTGACAAGTGTTGTGATGAGTTGCTCTTAACAGATGTATTGCAAAGCAAGTCAAATAATAACGAAGATAAAAATCAAAGTCCAAATACTGACTGTTGTGAATCATTTTGTTTATGGGCGTGTGATCTTGTAATAAATTTATTAAAGACAGAAAGTAAAATAGCTCAATCGCCACAACCAGATAACTCAGACCAATGGCACTATTTTCAACACTTTTATAAATCGCCTTTTATTGATCCTATCCTAAAACCACCACTCTTTTCCTAATTAAATAATTTTTCGACTTAGTCAATTTTAATTAGGGTAAACACAATGAAAGAAATTATTTTATTATTATTAACATCTTTTTTGATGTTTGGATGCGGCCTGAAATGAATACAAGTAAGAAGTCTTGGTGGATAATATTTTTTTGTTGGATTATTGCAACCTTTTCTACATTAGGAAGTTTGTTTTTTAGTGAGGTAATGGAGTTTCCTCCTTGCGTTCTTTGTTGGTATCAAAGAATTGCGATGTATCCACTTGTCATTTTGTTTATGGCAGGATTATTTCAGCCTGCTAAAAGCACTTTTCCTTTCACTTTTCCACTAGTGTCAACTGGCTGGGTTATTGCCGTATATCACAATTTATTACACTATGAAATTGTTCCTGAAAGTGCATCACCCTGCTTAGAGGGTATATCTTGTTCTACTGTTTACATAAATTGGTTTGGTTTTATCACTATTCCAATATTGTCTTTTATATCCTTTAGTATATTACTTGTGACTTTATTTATTTTAAGAAGGAGGAGTTTTCATGAAAAATAAAACAATATTAATTATGTTGTCATCAATTGCTATGTTAGGTCTATTCGCTTTAGCATCAAAATATTACAAAAGTTATGAAAGTAATCGACTAGGCTTTTTGGCGAAAAAAGATTCGTCAATTTTTGTGCGAGAATATTCGCCCCAATTTGGAGATAAAAATGCAAAAGTTTTCTTAATCGAGTTTTTAGACCCCGAATGTGAAAGTTGTCGTCAGTTTTATCCTCAAATCAAAAACCTTCTTAAAGAATTTAAAGGCAAGGTTAAGCTAATTGTAAGATATGCCCCGTTTCATCGTAATTCAAAATTTATTATAAAGGCCCTAGAGGCCTCACGTAAGCAAAAAAAATACTGGGAAGCTTTAGAACTGCTGTTTAAATATCAACCTAATTGGGGCAACCATCATAATCCTCAACCAAATCTAATCTTTAAATATCTGCCCGAAATTGGCATTAATATTAAGAAATTAAAATCTGATATGAATGATCCCGAAATAGAAAAAAGAATAGCTCAAGATATTTTAGATTTGAAACAATTGAATGTTAGAGGAACACCTGCATTTTTTGTTAATGGAAAATCTCCTGAAAAATTTGGTATTGAGTATTTGAAGAAGGCCATTCAAAGAGAAGTAAGTATTGCATACGATTGATCAGGTCATACTGAATTATCATTTTTCGAAACTGCTTATTTTAATTATAAACAATATTAGTCTTTGATTTAAAATAAGAATGCAAAACTATGGGGAGATGGGTACAAATTGGTCACTAGGAAGGATGTTTTTTAGGAACTTGGATTTGACGCATTTTAATTTTTAATTTGTAGTGACTTGTAGTTTTTAAAATTAAATATTACTGGTTCTTATGAGATCCTCGCCACCTCTACTATAAGGGTGCCTCATGTTCTTTTGAATAAATTATCGATCGTTTAGCAACCTGAAGCTTCATATAACTTTCAATTAGCCTTAAATGTTTATCAAGGCCTTCAAGATTCATATTTGTTTTTGTTAGGCCGAAAAATCTAATTTCTCCACTTACGCTTTTGATGGCATTATTTAAAACCTCTTCACCATACATTCGGGTAAGGTTCGGAATGTAGTTTTCAAGATCTAAATCATCGCTAAGAGTTATATCAAGTACTATGTTTAAGACCTGGAAAAACTTTTTTCGGGTCGCTAAGTTATCATTGAAGGTTAAAAACATTTCAATTAATTCTTTGGCCTCTTCATAATTTTTTAGCGCTAAATGGACTAAGCTTTTTAATTCTCCAATGCTACATTGACCCCAAGTAGAATTTTCATCAAATGCAATTCCTATTAATTCAGAAACTGGCATAAAATCATCAAGTTCACTTTCATCAAGATTCTCAATGAGAGCTAAAAGAGCATCATTGTCTAATGAGTGAAGATTTAAAATATCTTCTCTAAAAGTGAGTGATCTATTGTGATTATCCCAGATAAGATCCTCTGTTTTATAAATATCAGAATAACCTGGAACTAATATTCTACAGGCCTTGGCCCCTAATTCTTCATAATCTGCAATATAAACTTCTTTTTCTAGTGCTTTTAAAATCCCCATAAGATAGCTATATTCTTCTTCGGTGGAACCAGCAAAATTCCAATGATTAAATTCATAATCTTCTTTTGCACTAAAAAACTTCCAAGAAACAACTCCTGTTGAATCTATAAAATGATCAATAATATTGTTGTGCTCACTTACCGAGTGCATATTAAAGGTCGGAGGATGAATATCATTTAGACCTTCAAAGCTTCTTCCTTGCATAAGTTCCGTAAGACTTCGTTCAAGTGCCACTTCAAACTTTGGATGAGCACCAAAAGAAGCAAATACACCGCCAGTTTTGGGATTCATTAAAGTTACACACATAACGGGAAATCTCCCCCCAAGAGAAGCATCTTTAATAATAATAGGAAAACCTTGGGCCTCTAATTTTTCTATCCCCTCGACTATCGTGGGATATTTTTCAAGCACTGACCTTGGAACATCTGGAAGGGTAATCTCTTCTAGAATAATCTTATTTTTTACCGCTCGTTCAAAAATTTCAGAAAGACACTGAACTCGTGCTTCAAATATTGTATTGCCCGCGCTCATACCGTTGCTAACATAGATATTGCCAATGAGATTTACTGGAACATAAACAATCTTTTTATCTGATTGGCGCTCATAGGGAAGGGCGCAAATTCCACGTTCACTATTTCCAGAATTAGTATCAATTAAATGGGTCGCCTTAAGCTCACTATCTTGATTATAAACTTCAAGAAATCGTTCATCCATTAATCCTTCAGGCAAAGAATCATTTGGGCCAGGCCTAAACCATTTTTCATTAGGGTAATGAACAAAATCTGCCTTAGAAATTTCTTCACCTAAGTAAAAATCATTGTAAAAATAATTAGTGCTTATTCGCTCTAAGTATTCCCCTAGGGCCGAGCATAGGGCAGCGTCTTTAGTGGCCCCTTTTCCATTAGTAAAACACATCGGTGAGTCGGCATCACGTATATGTACTGACCATACGTGAGGGACGATATTTCGCCACGAAGCGATTTCAATTTTGATTCCGAGAGATTCTAGGAGACCTGTCATATTGTTGATTGTTTCTTCTAGGGAACAATCTTTTCCTAAAATCATAGTTTTAGTATTTGATTCACTTTCATAGAGAAGACCAGCATCTTTCCCCAGCACACTTACGCTATCAATTTTAAAATCTGGAATATTTTGAACTACTCTTTTTACCGTACATCGATCCATTGAGCTGATAATACCTAATCGATCTTTCTCAGAAATGCTCTCAGGTAGCTCGGCCCGAATTTTAAAGATTTGCCTATATCTATTTTCAGGATCAACGATATTGTCTTGTGTAATTTTGATGTCTTCAGTTGGAATATCTCGGGCCTTACAATAAACCTTAACAAAATAGGCAGCACAAAGAGCTGAAGAAGCTAAAAAATAATCATATGGCCCTGGAGCTGTTCCATCACCCTTATAGCGAATTGGTTGATCAGCAATGATACTAAAATCATCAAAACTGGCCTCAAGCCTTAAATTATCTAGGAATCGCACTTTTACTTGCATAGCGTTAAATGGTATCACTAAAGATATAGAGACTATAGGGATTTGCCTGGCAGCAGGTAAGAATTATAGAGCTTGGGCCAAGGCCCGAATTAGGCCACTAGTTAAGGGTACATTTATCGATCATCGTATCTAAAATCCTAGAGTTAAATAAAATTCGATGGCGTAGATAAAGCATGTCCTCAACTATTTTGGCAGTGATTTTTAGATCAGTATTTTGATCCTGATTCCCAATCTTGCCAGACATGTGAATATTGATAGAACTAGCATCGCAGACAGTTTTAAAAGTGCCTTTTACTTTTATCCCTTCTTCTATCTCTTCTTCAAAGGGCCAGTCCTTTCCATCTGCTGAGAAGACTTCAGTTGATTCGCTTCCTTGAGTGAAGTTATAGGAATAAACACCATCAATAAAATTTGTTGAGACAGTTAAATTGTAAGTGCCGTCTAGACCTTTACAAGTATAACTACCATTAATATCAAGACACTCTCCAAAAGAGATCAGGGGAAATATAACAAAAATAAGGGTCACTAGCTGCTTCACAAAAACTCCTCTTGATTCAGGTTAAGGAAATCATTTAAACATAATTTTTTGAATCTGAGTATTTTCAACTGCTTGAAAACACTGATTTTAATCATCCTTTATTGTGGTATAATTAGCTCAAGCATAGGGAGGACACATGAGCTTTAAAATTACTCCAAAAGGGAACTTTCATCATGGGAACATGGATATATCATGCAACTCTCATGTGAGCGATGCCATGATTGATGATGTCAAAACTGTAGATCAAGAAATGTCTGTCTATGATGCTGTTCAAATTATGAAAAAAAATAATATTGGTTCTGTCGTTGTGTTAAGTGCCATCTTTGATGCGGTTGGAATTTTCACTGAGCGGGATTTGATGAACAAAATCGTGGCCGAGGGAAAAGATCCCGGCCAAGTAAAAGTTAAAGACGTCATGACCCCTGATTTTTCATGTGTCCAATTAGAAGACTCACTTTGTGATATCCCTAAAATTATGCATGATAAAAAACACGCCCATATTCCAGTGGTGAAAGGACGTGAGGTAGTAGGAATTTTATCGAGTGATGATATTTTAGATTTTTTGATAAGGGATAAATAATGGCCCAATCGATTTATTGGATTGAAATTTTACTAGCAATTGCAGTTGTGACCCTCATGGCCCGAGTGGGATATTTAACATTTAAGATGCATGAACAACATCTAGAAGCTAAAAAAGAGAGCATGCAAGAAGAGTACGAACATGCGCTAGAAAACTTCATCCAACATCCCCATGATCATAAAGCAAAAGAAGATGCCTATAAAAAAGGAGATGCTTACTTTAAGTTAAAAATTCCAGATTACTTTGAATATCCTCTACCTGATTTTGATACCCACATAGATTATATTGACAACCGTAAAGTCCGCAAAGAATTAGTGCAAAAAGATATTGATAAAAAAATGCATGAAGGCCATCATAAAATGGCCGCTTAAGAACAAGTTTCATTTATCGTTTGAAACAATCTTGAATTATAGAAGATCTCTAATACCATCTTTATTTTACCCCTGGCCTTAGTACTTTTCATTTTAACTTCTACCACTCCACTATCTCCTTCTATTTTCCCTTTAAAATAAGAATTAAGAGCACCTAAATCACATCGACTGGTAATTCTACCTATGATTTTCATTCCTTGTTCCATGAACTTAAATGGTCTCGGGGATCTATCGGCATAAAAGGTCATTGATTCTCCACCTCCATCTACTAACACATAGACGTAAGTTCCATCATAAATTTTCGTACTATAGCTCCTAACAAAATTCCCTATGTTACTAGAACAGTTAAATTTACCCGAAAATTCGATACATGCCCCAAAAGAGATCAATGGAAAAATTAAAAAAATCACGAGAATAATTTTTTTCATTCATCAAATCCACAATTTTCATTATTGATATAACAATCCCAGTTGATCTCATCATCGTCTATGTCATCTCGATATTCATTCCAATCAACACTATCATCAGCATCGGGTTCTTCTATTTGAGCAGAAACTTCTTCTGAAGGTGTCATACCTGGAACTAGCTCAGGGATAACCGTAATTCTCGTTACATCTTCACCTTCACAGCTCTCTCCAGTCTCCTTGCATCTATTAACTGTATTACAATTTTCACTAGAATCAGGTAGAAAATCAAGCTCGCCTCTAACAAGAATACCTTCAACAACACCCGTTTTTTTATTAAAAACTGGAGAACCAGAATTGCCAGAAAAGGAATCTAAATTAGTTTTAAAATAAAAGGGATTATCATTTTTTAAGATTTTCCCTTTATAGGAAATTTTCAAGCTCAGACCTAAAGGATGACCAATCATCACAATTTCGGAATCATCACTTACTTTCCCTTCAGACCTAATCTTTAAAGGTTTTCTATCCGTAACCGGCCGATCCAAGCGAATCAGTGCAAAGTCATTTTTAGTGGTTTCCCGATTGTACTTTCTATTTATCACTTCTTTACAACCATAAACATCTTCAGAAGAGACAAACGCCAGATCAGGATTACCGCCGTTGTAGATAAAATCATTCCTAAAATCAAATATCCATTTATTATCGTCACAACTTGATTGGCCCCAAATACAATGGCCTGCTGTAACTAAAAGATCCGATGCCACTAAAAATCCAGAACATTTCCCTGCAGATAATTCTTTTGCATACCTCTCTTCAAGACACATACTAAATCTTTCATGTAGCGGTTTTGCTAAAACTTTAGTTAAAACCCCATCATAGGCAGGTTCAAGTAAATCCTCAGATATCATATGAGCGACACTCAACCCTTGTATTTGGAATCTAGCTTCGGGAGAATTTTTGATATTAAAACGATCATCCTCTCCGTAGAATACCTTGGAAAGGTTTTCTGCAAAAGAAGAAAGGGTAAAGGTTAAAAGTACAAAAACGAAGATATGTTTCATTGCGTTACCAGAGTTTAAAAGTTATCTAGATATATAATAAAAAAAAGCATTATTCCACCTCATGATTTACAATTTAAAAATGGAGCATTTATCTATTCCGCAAATAAAACACCCCTACTCCCAAGAGTCCGATAAATTATTTAAAAAGCTTGATTGCGGTAAAAATGGTTTAACTCAGGAAGAGGCAAAAAAACGTCTAAAGCTGTATGGAGTAAACCGTCTTCCTGCAGGAAAAAATTCAAGTGTATTTAGTGTTTTTATCCATCAATTTTTCAATCCCATGATTTATGCACTTTTAATCGTTGGGATCATTTCACTTTTTTTAGGTCATGCATCTGATGCTGGATTTATCATTGGGGTTTTAATTTTAAATGCCGTAATTGGCACCTTCCAAGAATATAATGCCGAAAAAAGTGCTGTTGCTTTAAGATCGATGGCCATCACCCATGCCATCGTTCACCGAGATGGGGAAAGTTTTGAAATTAGTTCCGAAGAAGTCGTTGTTGGCGATATGATTTTTTTAGAATCTGGCAGTAAAATCCCTGCTGATCTAAGACTTATATCTGCACAAAGTTTAGAAATAGATGAATCTCTTTTTACAGGAGAATCTTTACCAGTGGCAAAAGACCCTAAAAGTCTCTCCGCTATTGATACTCCCATCGCCGATCGAAAAAACATGGCCTATGCTGGTACCTTTGTAACTCGCGGCAGGGCCATGGGACTTGTTACTTCTACGGCGATTTATACAAAGCTTGGAGAACTTGCCAAAGAAGTTATAGGAAAAGCAGATACCAAAACACCCTTAATTATAAGGATGGAAAAGTTCACGCTAAACCTTTTCTATTTTATGACCATTATTATTACCATTATTTGTGGCACTTTAATGTTTAAAGGACAGAGCTTTACAGACGTTTTGGTCTTGGCAGTTGCACTCGTTGTAGCGGCCATCCCAGAAGGACTCCCTGTCGTTTTAACAGTAGCATTATCGATAGCTTCAAGAAGAATGGCAAAAAAAAATGTTATCGTTAGAAAACTGGCCGCTGTTGAGGCGCTTGGATCTTGTACCTATATTGGATCAGATAAAACCGGAACTTTAACGGTAAATGAATTAACCGTAAAAAAAGTATACCTTCCTGGATGTGAGTCTTGGGAAGTTACTGGTACGGGAATCTCACCCGAAGGTGAAATCAAATTAACAGGAGACATAAATCTTTCAAAGGCCCATCAGCTACTACAAGATCTCTGTCAGTCGGTAACTTTTTGTAATGAGGGTTTTCTGGGACGAAGAAATAATAGTTGGATTTCCCATGGCGATCCCCTGGACGTGTCCCTTTTGGTTTTGGCCCATAAATTAGGTTATGAGAGTACAACCTTTGATGACGATTTTAAAAATATTTCTGCTATTCCCTTTGAATCTGAAAATCAATATTCCGCGACTCTGCACCAATATGATAAAGGTAAATTAATTTCTGTTAAAGGTGCTTTAGAACGTTTGCTACTCATGTGTGCAAATATGACAACGCCAGATGGCCTAGTTCCATTAAATAAAGAATTAATCAATAAAAAGGCCCATCAACTAGCAAAAGATGGGTATCGAGTACTGGCCATAGCTAAGAAAAAGATTACAACAGAAAAGAACCTCTCTGATCTATCTAAAGAAGACTTAAAAAATCTCAACTTTATAGGACTCGTAGGCATGATTGACCCACTCAGACCTGAGGCCAAAGTGGCAGTTCAACAGGCCAAAAATGCTGGAGTAATAGTTAGTATGATTACCGGCGATCACCCCATTACTGCTTTGGCCATCGCCAAAGATCTTGATCTTGCGAATAAACTTGAAGATGTTGTTACTGGAGAAGAACTTCACAAGGTCACAAAAGATGAAAAGCTATTTGATTTATTAGTTAAAAAGGCCCGTGTATTTGCCCGAGTTGAACCCCAACAAAAACTTCAAATTGTGAAGTCACTTCAAAGACAAGGTCATTTTGTTGCCATCACTGGAGATGGCGCCAATGATGCCCCAGCACTTAAAGCGGCCCATGTTGGAGTTGCTATGGGTAAAAAAGGAACGGATGTTGCCCGTGAAGTCTCCGACCTCATAATTGCAGATGATAAATTTTCCTCCATAATTTCTGGGATCTATGAAGGAAGAGTTGCCTATTCCAATCTTAGAAAAGTAATTTATCTTTTAATCTCTATTGGAATGGGTGAAATTGTTTTATTTGCTCTATCGATGATTGCAGGCCTGCCTATTCCCCTTACTGCCGTCCAACTCTTATGGCTTAACTTAGTCGCCAATGGAATTCAAGATGTGGCCCTCGCCTTTGAAAGTCCCGAAGGTGATGAATTAAAACAAATGCCACGCTCTCCTAATGAGCCTATATTTAATCGTTCAATGCTTGAAATGGTTTTTTTATCATCTCTCGTAATGGGAACAGTAACCTATTTCTTTTATGTATACCTTTTAGATTCGGGAATAAATCATGCTAGTGCCCAAAATTCAGTTCTACTTTTAGCAATTCTATTTTCCACCATCATGATAGGTAATGCACGTTCAATGAAAAAATCGACTTTTACCATCGGGCCTTTGAGAAACCCATTTTTAGTTCTAGGGACTTTAGGTGCCCAACTGCTACATATATGGGCCATGTACAATCCCTTTATGGCAAAAATACTGGGCGTCTCACCAGTCTCTTTAAAGCATTGGTTAGGATGTCTTGTGTATGCCCTTTCGGCCTTGGTAGTGATCGAAATTTATAAACTAATTAGGCCTAGATTAAATTTTTAGAGTTGATATTTTAGGAGCGCCTTCCAAATATTTTTATTTCGTCATCGGGAAGTCTAAGCACTTCCACATGGCCTAGGTATTCGGCCTTAAATATTTCTTCGCTAGTGATAAGGGTTTTAATATAAAAAAAACCGACCCACTCCAAGTTAGGTGAACTAAATTTCTCGGATCTAGATATCATCAAATCCTTGTGCATGAATTTGAACTACCGCAAGCATCTTCTGCTAAAGAGTTGCTAACTTTTTTCTTCATAACTTAAGTAAAAATCAAGAGAATTCTAATGTCTAGCTAAACCAAGAGACGAGATTGTAAGTCAGAAGGGCCAACAGATAGGCCAAAACTGTATAACCTACAAAGATCCATATCGGAAAAAGTTTATTTCCTGATTCCCGTTTTAAAATGGCCAGAGTTGAAACACATTGCAAGGCAATGGCATAAAAAACTAAGAGAGCAAATCCTGAGGCCGCAAGAAGCCCACTATTTTGAATTGATTCGGCCAGACCACTAATATTTTCATCTGCACCTTCAATACCAAAAAAAGTTCCAAGAGTTCCTACAAAAACTTCTCTGGCCAAAAAAGATGCCAAAATAGCAACACCATATTTCCAATCGAGACCTAGAGGTTTAAAAATCGGTTCTAAGAATTGACCGATATGAGAAAGCCAGGAATTTTCCAAGTTTCCAGAGCCATTTGGAAAGTATCCAAGTACCCAAACGACCAAAGTAACAACAAAAATAATAGGGCCTGCTTTAGAGAAGAAGGCCCAAGCAGCAGAGAGTGATTTCCTAAATAAAGGAACAAAAGTAGGTAAACGATAAGGTGGAAGTTCAATAATATAGGGTGAATCAGATTCATCTTTTAATGTCGTTCTTGAAAGCAGTCCACTAACAATTAAGGCCATCGCAAGACCAAAGAAATAGAGTAAAAAGAAGGCCAGTCCCTGAAGGCCAAATACTCCTCCGAAAAAAGTTTTATCCGGAATTAAAACAGCAATTAAAAGTGTATAGACGGGAAGTCTTGCTGAACAGGCCATTAAAGGTATCGTAAGAATAGTAATCAATCTTTTTTTAGGGGATTCAATAGTTCTCGCTGCAAAGATTGCTGGGATAGCACAAGCATGTGCCGTTAGATATGGGATAAAGCTCCTACCAGAAAGGCCAAAAAGACTTAAAGGTTTATGACAGATTATAGAAGCGCGGGCCATATACCCACTATCTTCTAGGATCCCGATAATAAAAGTTAATATGAAAATTTGTGGAACAAAGACCAAAAAGGATCCAACGCCCCCAAATATGGCCTCATTAATAAAATCTTTTAAAACACCATCCGGAAGATATGAAGAAGTCACTTGCCCCATCCAAGCAAGGGTTGATTCCACCATATCCATTAAAGGAGAGGCCCAAGTAAAAATGGCCTGAAATAAAAATATCATAATCAGGGCAAACATGATTCCGCCCAAAAAATTATTTAAGAAAATTTTATCCAAAAAATTTTGCTTCTTTAAAATTACATCAGTCTTTGGCCCATAGGTCTGGTTTAACCCTCTGGACTTAATTACAATTTTTTCATCTTCCCATGTTTTTTCTGGGAGATAATTACCTGGGACTTTAAGCATATTTTTGATTTCATCTTTTAAAATATCTAGTCCATGTTTTTTCTTGGCCGAAATAGGAATCACCACAACTCCTAGATCACGGCTTAAGGAGCTGACATCTATTGAAGTTTTATTGGCGTAAATTTCATCCATCATATTTAAGGCAAAGATGATGGGGATTTTATTTTCTTTGACGTAGTTTAGAGTTTGCAGGGCAATGATTAAACTTCTTTCAAGTCTAGTGGCATCAAGAGTACAAATAATTCCCGATACATTATTTTGCTCTACCGCCTCTTGAAATTTTTGAAGAGCGATATCTTCATCTTTGGTAAGTGGATTTAAAGAATAAATACCGGGAAAATCAATAATTCCAATATTATCAAAACTACCTGATTTAATTTCAACAGTAACACCGGGAAAATTGGCAACCTTTTGTTGTAACCCCGTTAACCGATTAAATAAAAGGCTTTTTCCTGAATTTGGTTTTCCTATTAGGAGCACATTACCCATTCGTTTTTCTCGATATATAAATATTTTCCGCTACTTCTTGGGCCAAAGAGATAACACTATCTCCAACCTGATAAAGAGTAGGTCCATTAAAAGGAGTTTTTTTAAGACATGTGATAGACCCTGATTTTAAAAGACCCAACTCACCAAGCCTTAACTGAAAATCCTTAGGGATCTTTTCCCCTAAGCCTTCAATAATGGCATGGGATTTTTCTTTAAGTTCCCATAAAATGTCTGATCGTTTCATATCACCTCTTTCTTATCATTCTATCTACCATACAAAAGTTTCTATACTCAAATTTTTTTTACTTATGAGTCATTTTTCTCAACATGCACAAAGTACGTAATATCAGCAACTTAGGGCACGTACCCTAATGTAAGTGATAAAGATCACTAATGTTTTTTTTCACTACCATATAAAAGAGGGAGAAATTCTACTAGGATGACGCTGATTCTAACTAACAAGTGTGAGAGATATGGATAAAAATGTTCAGAGGATAAGAGATGTTCAGTATTTTGGTGAAATGGGAGGCATAGTCCCTGATATCAACCATGCTGCCACCACCACCTTTTTAGACCCCGACGATATGGAAAAAGTATTTCGGGGAGAATTAGAAGATCACTATCTCTACGGCCGACACTCCAATCCTACAGTAAATATGTTTTCTAAAAAGCTGGCAGCAATGGAAAGCATGCAAGCAGCTATTGGCGTGGCCTCTGGAATGGCGGCCATCGCCTGTACTGTTGAACAAATATTAATTGATGGTGGCCATATTATTTCTTCCAATACAATTTATGGTGGAACCTATGCGCTTTTCAACAATATTTTATCTAAAAGAGGAATCAAGGTAACTTTCGTTGACCCCTCTGACCTCCAGGCCTTTGAAAATGCCATCACCCCAGAGACTAAATTGATCTATACCGAATCGGTAAGTAATCCACTTTTAGCGATCAGTGATCTAAACTCCCTCGGTAATTTGGCCCGAAAAAATGGCATAAAGTTAGTGGTAGATAATACCTTCACTCCGCTTATTATCACTCCGGCCAAGTATGGTGCTGATGTAGTCGTTCACTCTTGTACCAAGTACTTATCTGGTGCAGGGGATCTCATCGGTGGCGCAATTTGTGCTGATAGAGAATTTATCGATAGTCTTCGTGACCTAAATACCGGCATGTCCATGCTTTATGGGCCCGTTATGGATCCTCGAGTTGCCTATGTTCTATATTCCAGACTTGATCACCTACATCTTAGAATGAAGGCCCATTCAAATTGCACGATGTATTTAGTTAATAAAATGAAAGAGGAAGGGATTGAGGGAATTATATATCCGGGACTCCCAGAGCACCCTCAACATGAATTGATGAAAGAAATGGCCAATCCTGGTTATGGTTATGGGGGAATCATTACTCTTGATCTTGGCACTATGGATAAGGCAAAACAACTAGCTCAACTTCTTCAAGAGGAGCAATTTGGTCTCTTTGCCGTCTCTCTAGGTTTTTCTAGAACGCTGATGAGCTGTCCGAGTGCTTCTACCTCCAGTGAAATCCCTGAAGATGAGCAGAAAAAAATCGGTCTTAAACCAGGTCTTATAAGATTTTCCATCGGATTCACTGGCGATGATGAGGTCATGACCAGAAGGTTTTTAAATTGCTATCGACAAGTATTTAATAACTAAATTTGCATTCCCACCTGCAATAAAAATCTGCCTTTAACATGGTCCGTAGAATATTGTGGCATCCAATTATAATACAATTGCACTCTTAAAAGCTCCATATAACTAAAACCAAGAAAAGGCAGCACATTCACTCCATTACAAGTAACTACATTACGTTTATATGTACTTTCGTTACAGCTTTTACTAGTTAATTGCTCACCTTTTGAAAATTGATACCCTGTTTTCAGGCCAAAGATAAACTGCCTATTATTATTACTTCCAGGCAGTTCAAATTCTAGTCCGACCAATGGAGAAATGGCCCAAACATTTGGAATATCAGTCAAAAAGCTCTGTGCTCCTTGATACAAAAGACTGACATTAGTTTTTAGATACGTGGGGAAAACAATATCCCAACGAGCGAAGTTCCATCCAACTTCAACAGCACTTCCTAAGGTAAGATAAAGTTGATTAGTTTTTGGGATATAATAAATCTCTTCATTTAAAAATGATGTACCGGCCTTTTTTAGAATTAATTGTTCACTATCTGGTAAAGAATCTACAAAGGCCGTTTTTATTTCTCCTAGTTTCTTCCTCATGGTGTAATTACCTCTACTGGCCTGATCTTTTTTAAGACCTAAATCCTTGAAATGGTAATCATATTTTTTGTATAACCGAAAAACATAGTCTAATTCTTTCTCTTTATTTTTCCTGCGCCAATCTTTAAAATCTTTTGCTTGAGCTATCACTACAGGAGGTTTTTCTCCCAAAAATCCTTTCATACAATGTTTATTATACTTAGGCATTTCCTTAAATGAGTGACAAAGACTATAAAGTTGATCTAGAGATAATTGTAAGTTAGCAAAGAAATTATGTGGAATTTGATCTCTTCCCTTATCACATATTTTCTTTGCTTTTTT